>OJOI01000005.1_pt1 | contig 283850 bp, 251 predicted proteins | sample 1598061 | NCBI WGS metagenome assembly OJOI01 (sample SAMN01915224, study PRJEB22387) | human gut metagenome | isolation source: stool | host: Homo sapiens | place: USA
GTCTTCGTGGACCGCTGCCTGTTCGGCGACGAGCAGATGACGCGCGACATGCTGCGCTGGCTCTATACGGCCCTCACGCGGGCTACCGACAAACTGTATCTGGTCAATTTCGACTCCCAGTTCTATGAATAGCGAACGCCATCCGCTCGACCCGTTCCTCCCCTCCGGAGCCCGGCTGCTGATGCTCGGCAGCTTCCCGCCGCAGCGCAAACGCTGGTCGATGGAGTTCTTCTACCCGAACCTCCAGAACGACATGTGGCGCGTGGTGGGCTACCTGGCCACGGGCGACAAGCAGCACTTCCTGACCCCGGACCGGAAACATTTCGACCGCGAACGCATCGAGGCCTTCTGCCGCGAGCGGGGGATTGCCCTCTTCGACACGGCGGTCGAGGTGATCCGACTGAAAGACAACGCCTCGGACAATTTTCTTCAAGTGGTGCAGGAGGTCGATTTCGCCTCGCTGCTGGCACAGCTGCCCGACTGTCGGGCCGTGGTCACCACGGGACAGAAGGCCACCGACACGCTGCGGCGCCTGACCGGATGCGACGAACCTCCCGTGGGCGGGAGTGTTGCGATGCCCTTTGCCGGACGCGACCTGCGGCTCTGGCGCATGCCCTCCACCTCGCGGGCCTACCCGCGCCCGGTGGAGTGGAAGGCGGAGTTCTACCGCCGGGTATTCACCCGGTACGGCATCATCGGATAGGCCGCACAGGCCTCCGATCCCCAAAAAAATCGGTCTCCGGCTTTGCACGGGAGCCGAAAAACCCGTATCTTTGCTTGCAATACAATATTCTATATAGGCTACTGTGGCACCCGAAAACAAACCAGAGAAAAAGATAGACAAGAAATACGTCGAGACCCCCCTGATGAAGCAATACTACTCGATCAAGGCGGTGCATCCCGACGCCATCCTGCTCTTCCGCGTGGGGGACTTCTACGAGACGTTCGGCGACGATGCGATCAAGGCCAGCGGCATCCTGGGCATCACGCTCACACGCCGGGCCAACGGCGCGGCGACCTACGTCGAGCTGGCCGGGTTCCCCTACCACGCCATCGACACCTACCTCCCGAAACTGGTGCGGGCCGGCGAACGTGTGGCCATCTGCGAACAGCTCGAGGACCCGAAGCTGGTCAAGGGTCTGGTCAAACGCGGGGTGATCGAACTGGTCACGCCGGGCATCGTGCTGGGCGACAACATCCTGGCCAACAAGGAGAACAACTACATCGCCTCGGTCTACTTCGGCCGGCGGACAACGGGTGTGGCCTTTCTCGACATCTCGACCGGCGAATTCTACGTCGCCGAGGGCGACGACGCCTACGTGGACAAGCTGATCTCGAACCTCGCACCGAAGGAGGTGATCTACCAGCGCGGCTATGAGGACCGTTTCTCGGCCGCCTTCGGATCGCGGCTCTACACCTACCGGCTCGACGAGTGGGTCTTCTCCGAGGAGGTGAACCGCGAGAAGCTCTGCCGGCAGTTCGGCACCCCCTCGCTCAAGGGCTTCGGCGTGGACCACCTTACGAGCGGCATCTCGGCCGCCGGGGCGATCCTCTACTACCTCGAGTTCACCGAGCACCGCGAGACGGGACACATCACCTCGATCGCGCGGATCGACCAGGACGACTACGTGTGGATCGACAAGTTCACGATCCGCAACCTGGAGCTCTTCTCCTCGAACGGCGCCCGCGAGAAGTGCAGCTTCGCCGACGTGATCGACCGCACGCTGACCCCCATGGGCGGGCGACTGCTCAAGCGGTGGATCGCCATGCCGATCAAGGACCCGGCGCGGATCAACGAGCGGCTCGACGTCGTCGAACGCTTCACGCAGGAGGCCGACCTGGCCGACGCCGTCCGCGAGCAGGTCTCGATGGTCGGCGACCTGGAGCGCATTGCCTCGCGCATCGCCGCCCAGCGCGTGACACCCCGCGAGCTGGTGCAGCTGAAGAACTCGCTCTCGGCGATCGAAACGCTCAAGGCGGCGATCGAATCCACCGACTGCCGGCAGCTGCACACCCTGGCCGAAGGCATCGACCCGATGACGGAGGTGCGCGACCGCATCGCCCGCGAGATCTATCCCGACCCGCTGAACAACCAGATACAGAAGGGCGGCGTGATCGCCGACGGGGTGAACCCCGAGCTGGACGACCTGCGCCGCATCGCCCTGCACGGCAAGGACTACCTGGCCCGCATCCAGCAGCGCGAGAGCGAGGCGACGGGGATCCCGTCGCTCAAGATCAGCTACAACAACGTCTTCGGCTACTACATCGAGGTGCGCAATGCCCACAAGGAGAAGGTTCCCGCCAGCTGGATCCGCAAACAGACCCTCGCCAACGCCGAGCGCTACATCACCGAGGAGCTCAAGGAGTACGAAGAGAAGATCCTCGGCGCCGAGGAGAAGATGCTCCAGCTCGAGCAGCGCATCTATGCCGAGCTGCTGGCCTCCATCTGCGGCTCGCTGCAGCCGCTGCTGCACGACGCGGCCATCGTGGCCCGCATCGACTGCCTGCAGTCGTTCGCACGGCTGGCCGTCGAACGGCGCTACGTGCGTCCGACGCTCGACGACGGCAAGGTGATCGACATCCGCCAGGGCCGCCATCCGGTGATCGAGACGCTGATGCCCGTGGGGGAGGAGTACATCCCCAACGACGTGCGGCTCGACGACAAGCAGCAGCAGATCATGATGATCACCGGCCCCAACATGTCGGGTAAGTCGGCCCTGCTGCGCCAGACGGCGCTCATCATCCTCATGGCGCAGATGGGCTCGTTCGTGCCGGCCGCCTCGGCCCACATCGGCGTCGTGGACAAGATCTTCACCCGCGTGGGGGCCTCGGACAACATCTCGCAGGGCGAATCGACCTTCATGGTCGAGATGCTCGAGTCGGCGAGCATTCTCAACAACATCTCCGACCGCAGCATCGTGCTGCTCGACGAGATCGGCCGCGGCACGAGCACCTACGACGGCATCTCGATCGCCTGGGCCATGGTCGAGTACCTGCACAACCATCCCACGGCCCATGCCAAGACGCTCTTCGCCACGCACTACCACGAACTCAACGAGATGGAGCAGATGTGCCCCCGGGTGAAGAACTACCACGTCTCAGTCAAGGAGATGGGCAACCAGATCGTCTTCCTGCGCAAGCTCGAGCGGGGCGGTACGGAGCACTCGTTCGGTATCCACGTAGCCCGCATGGCGGGTATGCCGATGTCGGTCGTGTCGCGTGCGGACGAGATCCTGCGCAACCTCGAGCAGGTCTACGGCAACAACGAGATCGTCCCGAGCCGCAGCCTGAAGGAGCGGGGGCGCAAACACCCGGCACAGGCCGTCAAGGAGGCCGCCGAGAGCGCCGCGCCGCAGAACATGCAGCTGTCGATGTTCCAGCTCGACGACCCGGTGCTCATCCAGATCCGCGACCAGATCAAGGGGCTCGACATCAACTCGCTGACGCCGATCGAGGCGCTCAACAAGCTCAACGAGATCAAGAAGATTGCGGGAATCTGACCCGCAGCAGGGCCGGGGCGGCAGGACAAGGGCAGCGGAATGCGGACGACGCCGGCAACCCTGCGGCAAGGCGCCGGAAAAGCCCTCCCGAAACGATCGAAGCCCGGAACCGCAAAGGTTCCGGGCTTCGGCCATTATGCTTCCGGTTTAAGGCATGACGAAACGGGGATCACTCCCCGTTGTCGATGAGCGAGCGGATGCTCTGGATGAGCATCGCCACGGCCACCGAATTGAAGCCGCCCTCGGGGATGATGACGTCGGCATATTTCTTCGACGGCTCGACAAACTCCTCGTGCATCGGCTTGACGGTCGTGGTGTACTGCGAGATGACCGACTGCATCGTCCGCCCGCGCTCGCAGACGTCGCGCAGGATACGCCGCGCCAGACGGATGTCGGCATCCGTATCGACATAGACCTTGATGTCCATCAGGTCGCGCAACTCCTTGTTCTCGAAGATCAGGATACCGTCCACGATGATCACCTTCGAAGGTTTCACCAGCACGGTCTCGGGCATGCGGTCGTGCTCGACGAACGAATAGACCGGGTGCTCGATCGGCACGTTCTCCTTGAGCGCCTTGATGTGATCGACCATCATCTGCGTGTCGAACGCCTGCGGGTGGTCGTAGTTGAGCTTCGTGCGCTCCTCGTAGGTCAGTTCCGGGTGGGCCTTGTAGTAGTAGTCGTGACAGATCGTCGCGACGTCATCGCCCTTGAAGGCCTCCTGCAGCCGCTTCACGAGCGTCGATTTTCCGGAGCCGGTACCCCCGGCCACTCCGATCACGGTTACTTTCATGGTAGTGTTCTGTTGGTTTCTGCATTCCGTATGCGGCACCGGCCATCCGGGCCGCCTCGCCCCGCCGCATCACGCCCGCAGGGCAAAAAGGAAGGGGATCGCCCCGGTGCATTCCCGAGGCAATCCCCTCCGTTGTCCGTCCGTCACGCGTCGATGTTCGCGTAATGGGCATTGCGCTCGATGAACTCGCGGCGGGGCGGCACGTCGTCGCCCATGAGCATCGAGAAGATGCGGTCGGCTTCGGCAGCATTCTCGATGTTCACCTGACGCAGGATGCGCGTGTCAGGGTTCATCGTCGTCTCCCACAGCTGGTGGGCGTTCATCTCACCGAGACCTTTGTAGCGCTGCACATGGGCACCCTTGCCGAACTCGGCCGTGATCTCGTCGCGCTCCTTCTCGGTCCAGCAGTAGCGCTCCTGCTTGCCCTTCTTGACCAGATAAAGCGGCGGGGTGGCGATGTATACGTGGCCGTTCTCGATGAGCTCCTTCATCTTGCGGAAGAAGAAGGTCAGCATCAGCGTGGCGATGTGGCTTCCATCGACATCGGCATCGGTCATGATGATGATCTTGTCGTAGCGCAGCCCCTCGAGGTTGAGCGCCTTGGAATCCTCCTCGGTACCGATCTTCACGCCCAGCGCGAGGAACATGTTCTTGATCTCCTCGTTCTCCCACATCTTGTGCTCCTGAGCCTTCTCGATGTTCAGGATCTTACCGCGCAGCGGCATGATGGCCTGGAAGTTGCGGTCGCGTCCCGACTTGGCCGTACCGCCTGCCGAGTCTCCCTCGACGAAGAAGATCTCGGCCACCGAACGGTCGCGGCTCGTGCAGTCGGCCAGCTTGCCCGGCAGGCCCGAACCCGACAGTACGGTCTTGCGCTGCACCAGCTCGCGGGCGTGGCGGGCGGCGTGGCGCGCCGTGGCCGCAAGGATCACCTTCTGCACGATGGCCTTGGCATCCTTCGGGTTCTCCTCCAGGTAGTCGCCCAGGGCCGAAGCCATGGCCTGATCGACCGCTGCGGCCACCTCGTCGTTGCCGAGCTTGGTCTTGGTCTGGCCCTCGAACTGCGGCTCGGCGACCTTCACCGAAACCACGGCCGTGAGGCCCTCGCGGAAGTCGTCGCCGTTGATGTCGAACTTGAGCTTGGCGAGCATGCCCGAATCCTCGGCGTATTTCTTGAGCGTACGCGTGAGCGCCCGGCGGAAGCCGGTCAGGTGCGTACCTCCCTCGATCGTGTTGATGTTGTTCACATACGAGTGCACGTTCTCCGAGAAGGAGTCGTTGTACTGCATGGCCACCTCGACCGGAACGCCGTTCTTTTCGGTGTCGAGGTAGATGATCTGCTCGATGATCGGCGTGCCGCGCGTGGCGTCGAGGTACTTGACGAACTCCTTGAGGCCCTCCTCCGAGTAGAAGTGGTCCTCGTGCGTGTTGCCTTCCTCGTCGGGACGCTTGTCGAAGAGATTCAGGCGGATGCCCTTGTTCAGGAATGCCAGCTCGCGCAGGCGGTTAGCCAGGATCTCGTACTTGTAGACGGTCGTATGGGTGAAGATCTCGCTGTCGGGTTTGAAGGTGATGATCGTTCCCCTGTCGGAGCATTCGCCGACGATCTCCACTTCGGAGGTGGGCTTGCCCTTGCTGTAGCTCTGGCGAAAGATCTTCCCGTCGCGGTGGATTTCTGCGATCAGCAGCGTCGAAAGGGCATTCACGCACGAAACGCCCACACCGTGCAGACCTCCCGAAACCTTGTAGGAGCCCTTGTCGAACTTGCCTCCGGCGTGCAGCACCGTGAGGACGACTTCGAGTGCCGATTTCCCCTCCTTCTCATGGAATCCCGTCGGAATACCGCGGCCGTTGTCCCGGACCGTAATCGAATTGTCTTCGTTGATCGTTACGTCGATGTCGGTACAATAGCCCGCCAGCGCCTCGTCGATCGAGTTGTCCACGACCTCGTAGACCAGGTGGTGGAGACCCTTCTCACCGATGTCGCCGATATACATGGCCGGACGCTTGCGCACGGCCTCGAGGCCTTCGAGGACCTGGATATTCGATGCGGAATATTCTTCTTCCTGTTTCTTTACGTTTTCTTGTTCGGTACTCATCGTTGTCGTTTAAATATCGTACAAATATACGGTTTTTTTCCGGATAAAACAACTTATTCCAGTTCGGCCTTGAGGTCGATTTCCCGGATCTTACCCTGTGCGAAAAGGATGGCCCGGGCAGGGTAGTTCTCGATCAGCGACGTGTTGTGCGTGGACATCACCACGGCGCAGCCCCGCGCGGCGATCTGCCGGAAGAGCTGCATGATGCCGTCGGCCGTCACCGGATCGAGGTTGCCCGTGGGCTCGTCGGCCAGAAGCACCTGCGGGTCGTTGAGCAGCGCCCGGGCGATGACCAGACGCTGCTGCTCGCCGCCCGAGAGCTCGAACGGCATCTTGTAGCTCTTCGACGAGAGTTGCACCACGTCGAGCACCTTCTCGATGCGCTGGCGGATCTCCGACTCGTTGCGCCACCCGGTGGCCCGGAGCACGTAGTGCAGGTTGAGGAAGGCGTTGCGGTCGGTGAGCAGCTGGTAGTCCTGAAAGACGATGCCGATGCGGCGGCGCAGGTAGGGGATGTCCCGGCGGCGGAGCCGGCGCAGGTCGAATCCGGCGACATATCCCTCTCCCGTAAGCAGTTGCACCTCGGCATATAAAGTTTTGAGCAAGGTGCTTTTCCCGCTGCCGACCCGGCCGATCAGATAGACCAGTTCACCCGGAGCCACCGTCAGACTGACATCCGAAAGCACCATCTCGCCCTGCCGGAGCAACCGCTCCTCCGAGCGGCTTCCGAAGGGGTCATCGGCGTGATAGATGGCCGCATTGCGCAGCTCGACCACGTATTTTTCGTTCCTCATGCGTCGCGTTTTTTCTGACTAACAAAGATACAAAAATTCTTGGATTTTGCGAAAAAAGCCGTACATTTGCCGTGTCTACAACGACATTTTGTCGGCACGAAACAGGGGGTGCCCGGTTTTGACAGCAGGCAGAGTTTGATTGTAAGCACGCCGAGCGCTGTGTGGCGGCTCGTAAATCCCGACGCTCAAAAATCAAATGGCAATAACAGCTACGCACTCGCTGCCTAATTTTCAAGGAAAATTAGCTTAATCCCCGGAGCCAAGGCGCTTCGGCGACGAGTATCCCGAAGGGACGTTCCGCTCCTTAACGGCTCTTCACACGGGGTATCATTCATTTGGAGATAGCGAGCCGGAGGGTCCCGGTCGGCGCGCAAAATTCAAGGGACTGAGTCTCCGGCTGGGTTGCCGCCTGCCAGGCCGGGGAAGGAGGATCAAACGGCGGCTAAGCGTGTAGAAAGCTTTCGGGTTCCCTGTTTGGACGCGGGTTCGACTCCCGCCACCTCCACACCCGTTCGACCAACGCCCCGGCCCGCCCCGGGGCGTTTTCCGTTTGCGGGCACCCGCCGCCCGGCCAAAAATCCGCACAACGGTTGCAAACCGCCGGGAAAAAGCTATCTTTGCAGTACCAAAAAATCCGACTATGACCAAAAAGATACTGCTCCTGGGCTCGGGCGAACTGGGCAAGGAGTTCGTGATTGCGGCGCAGCGCCTCGGACAGACCGTCGTGGCGTGCGACTCCTATGCGGGCGCTCCCGCCATGCAGGTGGCCGACGCCTGCGAAGTCTTCGACATGCTTGACGGCGACGCCCTGGCCGCCGCCGTGGCCAAACACCGCCCCGACATCATCGTTCCCGAGATCGAGGCCATCCGCACCGAGCGGCTCTACGATTTCGAGCGTGAAGGCGTGCAGGTAGTCCCGAGTGCCCGGGCCGTGAACTTCACGATGAACCGCAAGGCGATCCGCGACCTGGCCGCCAGGGAGCTGGGGCTGAAAACGGCCCGTTATTTCTACGCCAAAAGCTACGAGGAGCTGTGCGACGCGGCCGCAAAGATCGGCTATCCGTGCGTCGTCAAGCCGCTGATGTCCTCCTCGGGCAAGGGGCAGTCGCTGGTCAAGGGGCCCGAGGAACTCGAGCACGCCTGGCACTACGGCTGCGAGGGCTCGCGCGGCGACATCCGCGAGCTGATCATCGAGGAGTTCATCCGCTTCGACAGCGAGATCACGCTGCTGACCGTCACCCAGAAGAACGGGCCGACGCTCTTCTGCCCGCCGATCGGCCACGTACAGAAGGGCGGCGACTACCGCGAGAGCTTCCAGTCGCCGCACATCGCACCGGAGCACCTGGCCGAGGCGCAGCGCATGGCCGCCGCCGTGACCGAGTCGCTCACCGGCGCCGGACTGTGGGGCGTGGAGTTCTTCCTGAGCCACGAGAACGGCGTCTACTTCTCGGAACTCTCGCCCCGTCCCCACGACACGGGGATGGTGACGCTGGCCGGAACGCAGAATCTCAACGAGTTCGAGCTGCACCTGCGCGCCGTGCTGGGCATTCCGATCCCGGCAATCACCTTCGAACGGCTCGGCGCGAGCGCCGTCGTCCTCTCGCCGATCGCCTGCGCGACGGCCCCGCACTACGAGGGCATCGAGAGCGCCCTGGCCGACAACCCGCGCACCGACCTGCGGATCTTCGGCAAGCCCTCGGCGCGCATCAACCGCCGCATGGGCGTGGTCGTGGGCTACGAACCGCTCGACGGCGACCTGGAGGCGCTGCGCGACCGCGTGAAGGCGGCCGCAGCCCGGATACGGGTCACCGAATAAACGAATCCATAAACGGACAACGATACGACACCATGAAAACCTACGCGATCATTGCCACCGAGAAGGGCGACATGAAGGCGGAACTCTACGCCGACGAGACCCCGGGCACCGTGGCCAACTTCGTCGATCTGGCCGAACACGGCTTCTACGACGGCCTGACCTTCCACCGGGTGATCCCCGATTTCGTGATCCAGGGCGGCTGCCCGCGGGGCGACGGAACGGGCGGCCCGGGCTACACGATCAAGTGCGAGACCTCGGCGCCGCGCCAGCGCCACGACCGCGGCGTGCTCTCGATGGCCCACGCCGGACGCGACACCGGCGGCTCGCAGTTCTTCATCTGCATGAACCGCGAAAATACACGGCACCTCGACGGCGTGCACACCTGCTTCGGGCAGGTTGTCGAGGGGCTCGATGTCATCGACGACATCCGCCGCGGCGACCGCATCCTCTCGATCCGCATCGTCAGGGAGTAGGCACCCGAAGCGGCTTCCCAAAAACCGAAGGTCCCGGCACGGCAGACGCCGTGCCGGGACCGTTTCATATCAGACGATTCGCGTCCGCACCCGGGCAGGAGCTCTCCGCATCCGGCAGCCCCTTCCGAACACTCCGAACGCAAAAAACCGCAACTCCCCGAGGGGAATTGCGGTTATCGGAACGGCTCCGTCCGGGACTATTTCCCGAAAGCAGCCTTGACGTTGTCGGTTGCCCGCTTGAGCAGCTCCTCGGGGCAGCAGAGCGTGATGCGGATGTAGCGGTTGCCCTCCGAACCGAAGATGCCGCCCGGCGTCAGGAAGACGTCGCACTTCTCCATCACCTCGTCCGAGAAGGCGAAGCTGTCGCCTTCATAGTCCTCGGGCAGCTCGGCCCAGACGAACAGTCCGGCCTGATGCTCGCGGTAGCGGCATCCGAGCGCATCGAGCAGGGCATAGGCCTGCCGCTCGCGGCCGTAGTAGATGGCATTGAGCTCCTTGAACCAATCCTCACCCAGCGCCAGCGCCGTGTCGGCGGCAGCCTGGATGGGGTAGAACATGCCCGAGTCCATGTTGGACTTGAACGTGAGGATCGAATCGATCCACTCCTTCCGGCCGACGATCACGCCGACACGCCAGCCGGCCATCGAGTGGCCCTTCGACAGCGAGTTCATCTCGAGCGCCACCTCGCGGGCACCCTCCGCCTCCATGATCGAGATCGGAGCCTCGGCGTTGCGGATGAAGCTGTAGGGGTTGTCGTGCACGATCAGGATGTTGTGCTTGGCCCCGAAGTCGATGATGCGCTGGAAAAGCTCCATCGAGGGGGTCTGTCCCGTCGGCATGTTGGGGTAATTGACGAGCATCATCTTCACGCCGTCGAGGCCGGCCCGTTCGATGGCCTCGAAATCGGGATAGAAGTTCGTCTGCTTGTTGAGCGCATAGGGCAGCATCACGCCGCCGGCCAGCCGCACGGCGGCCGAGTAGGTCGGATAACCGGGGTTGGGCACGAGGACCTTGTCGCCCGGGTTGAGGAACGTCATGCAGATGTGCATGATGCCCTCCTTCGAACCGATGAGCGGCAGCACCTCGCTGTTGTAGTCGAGTTCGGTGCGGTACCACTTCTTGTACCAGTCGGCAAAAGTCTTGCGCAGGATGGGCTCACCCTTGTAGGACATGTATTTGTGGACATCGGGACGTTGCGCCTCGCGGGCCAGGCGGTCGATGACGGACTGGTGGGGCGGGAGGTCGGGACTTCCCATAGCGAGTTTGACGATCTGACGACCGGTAGCGGCCTCGATTTCCGCGATTTCGCGCAGGCGGCGCGAAAAATAGTACTCGCCGATGCCGTCCAGACGGTGTGAACGGGCGATGTTTACTGCTTTTGCCATAGTCATGTATCGGGTTTAGAATTTAGCTCCGGACAAAGATAGGGAATTTATGAATAAAATTAAAAAATACCCCGTAAAAATTGCGGACACCCCGAAACGACCGGGCGGGAGCAGGCTGCAGCCCCTCCCGCCCGACAGATCAGCGATCGCGGTCAGTGTCCCATGAGCTGCCGGGCCATCAGCACGGCGTTGTTGGCATTCGAACTGTATCCGTCGGCGCCGATCGTCCGGGCGAAACCCTCGGTGACGGGAGCCCCGCCGACAAGCACCTTGACCCGTCCGGCCAGATCCGACGCATGCAGGGCGTCGATCACCTCTTTCATATAGGTCATCGTCGTGGTAAGAAGTGCCGACATGCAGAGGATGTCGGCCCGATGCTCGCGTGCCGCCTCGATGAAACGGTCGCTCGAGATGTCCACCCCGATGTTGAAGACCTCGAAACCGCACCCCTCGAGCATCGAGGCCACCAGGTTCTTGCCGATGTCGTGCAGGTCGCCGCGCACCGTGCCGATGACGATCCGCCCGCGACTCTCCGCCGTGTTGTTCCGCAGCAGCGGACGCAGCAACTCGAGCGCCCCCTTCATCGCACGGGCGCTCATGAGCAGATTGGGTACATAGGCCTCGCCGGCCTCGAAGCGGCGGCCGATCTCCTCCATCGCCGGGATCATGTAGCCGTTGATGACCGTCTGGGGATCGATCCCGGCGGCAAGCGCCCGCTCGGTCACCGCCACGGCCGGTTCGAGTTGTCCGGCCAGAATGGCGTCGTAGAGTTCATTGAGTTGTGTTTCCATGGTTTGCCTGGTTCGTTTGAAATTTACAGTCTGTTCTCCTTTTCGCGCCGGCGGATCTCCTGCACGGCGTCGATCATGGCCCGATAGCCATCCACCGACATGTAGTCGGGAATGGAGTTGCCCGAGCCGAGGGCATAGCCGCGGGCCTTGCGGCGGAACTCCGTGCCTTCGCGCAGCACCTTCTCGTAGACCACCTCGTAGGGGTTCATGATCAGTTCGTTCATGTCCAGGCCCCCGCACAGGCCGATGCGGTCGCCGTAACGGTCGATCCACTCCGAGAAGGGCGCAATCTGGTCCTCGTTCGAGTGCTTGGCGTCGATTCCGTTGGCCAGGATATCCTCCATGATGCTGAAGATGTTGCCGCAACTGTGAAGCAGGAATTTCTTGCCCCGCGAGTGGACCAGGTCGATTACGCGCCGGTGCTGCGGCAGGATGTGCTCGCGGATGGTGTCGGGGGCCAGCATCGTGGAGGTGCGGTAGCCCAGGTCGTCGCCCATGCGGCAGAAGACGAACAGGTCGGCGTAGTTGTCGAGCACCCACGTCCACAGCACCTCGTAGAGGTCGCCGATGCGGACGAACAGATCGCGGAACAGGTCGGGATCGAGGAACTGCATCATGCAGAGCGACTCGTAGCCGACCAGATCCTCGGCCGACTCGAAGATCCCGTAGCCGCAGCCTCCGTAGGCCTTCATGCCCCGGGGCATGACCTTGCGCAGGGCGTCGAGGTGGGGTTTGTAGGCGCGGATGAAGATCCGGGGAATCTCCTCCCACGGGTAGCGGTCGAAATCGGCCCGGGTCTGAATGGGACCGAGACGCCCGCCGAGAATGGCGCCGTGGTCGGGGTAGATCTCGCAGATCTTGGCTTCGTACGACAGTGCATCGTAGGTATTCGCCCGCCAGAACTCCGTGACGACACGGTAGTGCTCTTCAAGGTCGGCGCCGCTCTTGCCCGTAGAATCGACCTCCCGGCCGAGCATCTTGGCAATGAAAGGCTCGTCGATGTTGTGCTCGTAGAGCGGGAGGTAATCCGGCCGCTGGTTATAGAGCACCTTCAAAAGGTTCGTGTAATCGGGTTGAAAGTCGTTTTTCATCTCTCTGTTTTCGTTATTCGTATTGTTTCCGTTTTCCGTTCTGGATCTCTCCGATAACAAAATTAGTGGAAGCGGAAGCGCAGTTCTTATACTAAATTCCCGAAATATTATACTATCTTTGTTACAACAACCCGCTGACCATGATCCGTGAAAACATATTGATCGGCTCCGACCGCTTTTTCAACATCCGCAGTTTCCAGAGCAAGTACTTCACCATGCCTCGGCACCTGCATGCCGAGTACGAGCTGGTGTGGATCGACCGGGGCTTCGGAAAAAAATCGATCGGCGAGGTCATCAAGCCCTTCACCGACGGTGACCTGACGCTCATCGGCCCCGACTGTCCGCACCTGTTCATCGCCGACGACGCCTACTATGCCGACAATGCACTTCGGTGCCACTGGCGGGTCATCCAGTTCTCGAAGTCGATCTTCCCGACGGCCATGACCGAACTCGAACTGTTCAAGCCGATCCACACGCTGCTCGAGAGCAGCGAATACGGGATCGACTTCGGCTCGCGGTCCGAGGAGAGCATCCGTCCCTGGTACGACAGCATCGAGGCGGCCCGGGGATTCGGCAAACTGACCCGCTTCTACGAACTGCTGGCCTTCCTGGCCGGCGACCCGTCGTCGTTCCGGCTGAACCGCGACAAGCCGACGGCTCCGCACGAGACGTCGGACGATGTCGTAACCCGCGTATACAACTACCTGCTGCACAACTTCAACCGACGCATCACCCTGGCAGCCATCGCCCGCTCGGTGAACATGCACCCGACGACGCTGTGCTCCTACTACAAGAAATATACGCTCAAATCGATCTTCGACTCACTGATGGAGATCCGCATCGGCCATGCCTGCCGCCTGCTGGTCAATACCGATCTGTCGGTTGCGCAGGTCGCCTACGAATCGGGCTACGAGAACATCTCGAACTTCAACCGCCAGTTTCTCCGCCTGAAGAAGGTGCAGCCCAAGGCCTACAAGAGGCTCTACAAGGGTCTGGACCTCGGTGGGCGCGATATTTCCGAAGAGATGAGCCTCTGAACGCCGGGCCAGCGGAAAACGGAGCCGGGGCATCGGAAGGGATTCCTTCCGATGCCCCGGCAGTCGGGCGGCTCCGCCCGATATCAATAGAGGTAACGCTCGATGAGCGGCATGAAGAGGGCCGTAGCCAGTCCCATGAGGGCCATGGCCAGACCGCTCAACGCCCCTTCGGTGGCCCCGATCTCGATGGCGCGGGCCGTGCCGATGCCGTGGGCCGCCGCACCGAGGGCGAACCCGCGCGCCTCGGAGTCGCGAACGCCGCACCGCCGCAGGATCCACTCCCCGAAGATGCTGCCGAAGATTCCCACGCAGAAGACCACCACCGAGGTGATCGAGACGTTGCCGCCGAGCGGTCCGGCCACCGACACGGCGATCGGCACCGTGACCGACTTGGGGGCGATCGAGGTCAGGATCTGCCGTTCGGTACCGAACGCCATGGCGATATAGACGACGCTGAGCACTCCGACGAAGCACCCGACAAGCGTGGCCACGCCCACCGGGAGCAGGCTTCCGCGCAGCCGCTCGACCTGCTCGTAGAGCAGGTAGCCGAGAGCGACGACCGACATGCCGAGGGCGAAGTTCAGCACCCCGGTCGCCTCCTTGTAGCGTTCGTAGCCGATTCCGGCACATTCGAGGAATACGATCACGGCGACGAAGGTCAGCAGCACGGGATGCAGCAGCGGCATCCGCAGGCGACGGTAGACCGCCCCGCCGACACAATAGAGGCCGACGGTGAGCGTCAGCAGGAAGAGGTCCGATGAAAGGAACGAAGCGTCAAGCATGGTTACGTTGTTGGCGGATGTGCCGCAGGCGGGCGCGGCGGTTGAGACTCTGGAATGTTTTGCCCGTGACGAAGAGCACGAGAACCGTGGAGACGATCCCCGACACGACGATCGCCCAGAGGTTTTCGAGGATGACCCGGTAGGAGTCCATCAGCCCCACGCCGTAGGGCACGAAGAAGAGGGCCATGGCCCCGAGCAGGAAGCGCGCGGCGGGACGCACCCGTTCGGCGGGCACCCACCTCAGGCAGAGGCTTGCGAAGAGGAGGATCATCCCGATGATGTTTCCCGAGACGTAACCTCCCGTGAGCAGGCTCAGGGCGTTGCCCGCAAGCCAGAAAAAGAGGATGTAGAAAAGTCCTGTCATATCCGGTACGTGTGACTGGTTGCATGCGTGCGGCGGCAGTCCGGAAGCGGGGGCACCCCGTCCGGCGGGCGGGAACCCGACACCCGGAAACAGCCGCTCCGGAACCTTTCTGCGGGTTCCGGAGCGTCCGGTGCCGCATTTCGGGCGGCAAAGATAGTGTATCCACTCCTTATTTGTTCTTCCGGTGGGGACAATTTTGCGTACAGCACGACGCACAGCCGCGGCTCCGGCCCCGGAACAGCCGCCACAGCCGCCTCGCGACCGCCGCCGCAACGGCGATCCCGATCCCCCAGACGACCACATCCTGCCACTCCATGCCTCAGAACAGCAACGCTGCGTGATAGATGACCCACGCCACAACCCATGCGACGGCCGTATCGTAGACAACCGACGCGATCGCCCAGCGCCATCCCGCCTCGGCGCCGATGGCGACGACCGTGGCGATGCACGGAATGTAGAGCAGGATGAATGCAAGGAAGGCGAGCACCGATGCGCGCGTGAAGTCGCCGCTGGCGATCAGTCTCTGCCCGAGCGAGCGCTCCCCGTCGGAAGTCTCCTCCGACAGGTCGGCCACGCGGATCTCCGTCGGTCCGTCCGCTCCGCCGATAACATCCTCTGCGCCATCGGCTTGTCCTGCATCACCCGATGCAATGCTTCGGGCCGACGCCGTGGCCGTCTCAGGCTCGCCGCCCGCTGCCGGAACCTCTTCGGCATAGAGCACGCCGAGCGTCGAGACGACGATCTCCTTGGCCGAGACGCCCGACAGCAGCGCCACGCCCGACTTCCAGTTGAGCCCCAGCGGCGTAAAGACCGGTTCGCAGACCTTGCCGATCCGCCCGAGATAGGAGTTGGCATAGTCGGTCGTCCCGTCGCTGCGCACCTCCTCGCGGGGATAGTAGCTCAGGAACCAGACGACGAGCGATCCGATGAGGATGATGCCCCCCATCTTGCGCAGGTACTGCGCACAGCGGTCCCACATGTGCGAGAGGGTCGTCTTCCAGGTCGGCAGGCGGTAGGGCGGAAGCTCCATGACGAAGGGGGTCTCATCGACAGGGAAGAGGAAGCGCCGCATGAGCCGCGCCGTGACGACAGCCAGGAGGATGCCCAACAGGTAGAGCGCCATCATCATCAGCCCGGAATTGCCCGGGAAGAAGGTCCCGGTGAGCAGGATGTAGATCGGCAGCCGGGCGCTGCACGACATGAACGGCGTGATGAGGATGGTGATCAGGCGGCTGCTGCGGCTCTCGATCGTCCGGCAGGCCATGATGGCCGGGACGTTGCAGCCGAAGCCCATGATCATCGGGATGAATGACTTGCCGTGCAGACCGATGCGGTGCATCACACGGTCCATGATGAAGGCCGCGCGGGCCAGGTAGCCCGAATCCTCCAGAAACGAGATGAACAGGTAGAGGATCATGATCTGCGGCAGGAAGACGATCACCGAACCCACGCCGCCGATCGCCCCGTCGATGAGCATGTCGCGCAGGGCGCCGTCGGGCAGCAGGGCATCGACGCCGCGGCCGATCCAACCGACCAGCGCATCGATCCACTCCTGCGGATAGGCCCCGAGGCTGAACGTGCACCAGAACATGAACCACATGAGGGCAAAGAAGATCGGGAATCCCCACAGCTTGTGGGTCACGAAGGCGTCGATGAGGCTCGTGGCCGTCACCTGCTCGCGCTGCCCCGGGGTGTAGGTCTCGCGCAGCGCCCCCTGGATGAAGCCGTATTTCTGGTCGGCGAACGCCGTCTCGATGTCCTCGCCCAGCGCCTCGCCGATCCGGCGGGCCTCGACGTCGCGCAGCGCGATCCACTCGCCGTAATGCGGCGAGCCGCCCAAAGCCTCCTCGACCTGTCCGTCGCGCTCAAGGAGCTTCATGGCATAATAGCGGGGCGGAAAGGCCTTCGGCAACTCGCCACGGTGGTCGCTCAGCGCACCGTTCAGGCGGCGCAGTCCCTCCTCGATCACCGTGCCCATGTTGATGTGGATATGCCGCACGCGGTCGTCGCGGTTCTCGAAGACGTCGATCACCGTATCGAGCAGGGCCTCGATGCCGCGGTTGTTGCGCGCCTCGACGGGCACCATCGGCACGCCGAGCATGCGTCCGAGGCTGTCGTAATCGAGCTTCGCGCCGCTCCGCTCCAGTTCGTCGTACATGTTCAGCGCCACAACCATGCGCGGGTTGATGTCGATCAGCTCGGTCGTCAGGTAGAGGTTCCGCTCGAGGTTCGAGGCCACCACCGAGTTGATGATCACGTCGGGGGTCTTCTCGGCGATGTGGCGGCGCACGAAACGCTCTTCGGGCGTATAGACCGTCAGGGCGTAGGTTCCCGGGAGGTCGGTCACCTCGAAGCGGTAGCCGCGGTAGGTGCGGAAACCGAGCTTGGCGCCCACCGTCACGCCACTGTAGTTGCCCACATGCTCGTGGCCGCCCGAAATGGCATTGAAGAGCGACGTCTTGCCGCTGTTGGGGTTGCCGACCAGCGCCACGGAGATCGTCCGGCTCGTGCGGGCGACCATCTCGTCCACCGACGCGCAGGGGCGCTCCCCGGCCGCATCCCCGCCCGCTTCGCGCTCGGCATCGGCTTCGGTCCTGCGGCAGGTCTCGCCGCTGCGCCGCTGCTCCTCGGCGAGGAACTCGCTCGCCTCGGCATCGGAGACGACGACCACCATGTCGGCCTCGCTGCGCCGGAGCGAAATGTCGTAACCCATGATTTTGTATTCGATCGGGTCCTTGAGCGGAGCGTTCAGAATCACCTCGACACGCTGGCCGCGCACAAAGCCCATCTCCATGATGCGGCGGCGGAACCCGCCGTGCCCCGTCACCTTGACGATCGTTGCCGATTCGCCGGTCTTCAGTTCGGATAGACGCATTTTCGCAGTTCGATTTTGCCCGCAAAGATACGATTTCGCGACGAAATGCGCAATCCCCATTTGTAGGTAACGCCGCACGGGAGGCCATGTTTTCCGCCCGGCCGGTCACCGCTCCCACCCGCCGCCGAGCGCCTTGCACAGCACAACGTAATTGATGTACTGCTGCGACACGAGCCCCACCAGCCGGGTCTGCGACTGGTAGAGGTTGCGCTCGGCATCGATCACGTCGAGGTAGTCCGACAGGCCGCTGCGGTAGAGCGCCCGCGCCATGACGGCGATGCACCCGTTGGCGGCGACCAGCTCGCGGCAGCGCAGGCTCTCCTCGCGGCAGGTTTCGATGGCCACCAGCGCCTTCTCGACCTCGGAGAAAGCTGTATAGACGGTCTGCTCGTAGTTGCGCGCCGCTTCGTCGTACTCGGCCACGGCCAGCCGCTCGGCCCGCCGCAGCTTCCCGAAGGCGAACAGCGGCTCGACAAGCGAACCCGCCGCGGACCACGCCCAGGGATCGGCCCCCGTCAGCCCGCTGATCGACGCCGAAGCCACGCCGCCGCGGGCCGTCAGCGAGATCGAGGGGAAGCGCGCCGCACGGGCCACACCGGCCTGGGCGGCCGCCTGCCGCAGGGTGAAGCGGGCCTCCATGATGTCGGGGCGCCGTTCGAGCAGCTCCGAGGGAAGTCCCACGGGAATCTCCTCCGGATAGCAGTCGATGCGCAGCATCCGCCCGTCGCCGTCGCCGGGCAGTACGCCCGGCGGATTGCCCAGCAGCGCCGCAAGCGTCAGCCGCGTCTGCTCGACGGCCCGCAGGTATTGCGGGAGATCGGCCTCGGCCGTATGGACCAGACTCCGGGCCTGCTCGAGCGCCACGCCGTCCGACATGCCGTAACGAAACATCGAGTCGATGAGCGCCGCCTGTTCGCGTCTCAGCCGCAGCGTCTCACGGGCGATGGACAGGTTGCGTTCGGCTTCGAGCAGCGTGAAATAGCCCGTGGCGACCTGGGCCGCCAGCGCCAGCCGCACGCCCCGCAGCGACCACTGTGCCGAGGCGATCCCGGCGCGTGCCGCCTGTTTCGTATGCCTCAGGGCTCCGAAGAGCGACACCTCCCACGAGAGCGTCGGCTCGACGGCATACGACTGTACGATGCCTGTCCGGGAAGTATAATCCCCCGAAGCATCGATCCCCAGGCCCACCTGCGGCAGATACTGCGCCCGCACGACCCCCAGCCGGGCCTGCGCCTGTTCGACCCGAGCGGCTGCGGCCGCCAGATCGGGACTGTTGGCCAGGGCATATCCGACCAGCGTGTCGAGCGTCCGGTCGCCGAAAAGCTCCCACCACCGCTCGCCGAGGCCGGCGGAGTCCTGCGGGAACCCCGCCGCATGGAGGTAATGGCCGGGGGTCTCCACCTCGGGCGGATAGAGACGCGGGGAGCACGAAGAGAGGACCGCCAGCACGGCGGCCGTTGTCAAGAGCAGGCGTTTCATGGCTGTACATTCGTTTTCTGACGTTCGCGGCGGCGTTCGAAACCGCCCACGCGCCCAACAAGGTAATAGAGCGCCGGATAGAGAAAAATGCCCAGCAGCGTGGCGAAAAGCATGCCGCCGATGAGCGCCACACCCATGATGTTGCGCGCCGTGGCGTAGACGCCGCTGGCGAAGACAAGCGGCAGCACGCCGAGGATGAACGAGAAGGCGGTCATGAAGATCGGGCGCAGGCGGATGCGGGCCGCACCGACCGCGGCATCCATCAGCGACATTCCCTGCTCGCGGAAGAGCCGGTCGGCATACTCCACGACGAGGATGGCGTTCTTGGCGGCCAGCCCGATGAGCATCACCAGCGAGATCTGCAGGTAGACGTCGTTCACGTAGAGCGGGTCGAACAGGTGCATGCCTCCGGTGAAGAGCAGGGCGCCGAGCACGGCCGCCGGCACGCTCAGCATGATCGCCAGCGGCAGCCCCCACGACTCGTAGAGGGCCGCCAGCGCCAGAAAGGCGAAGGCGATCGCCAGCGCATAGACCGCGGCTCCCGACTTCGAGGCCCGGGCCTCCTGGTAGGAGAGTCCGCTCCAGGCCATCCCCACATCCGAAGGCAGCACGGCGGCCGCCGTGCGTTCGATCGTGTGCATCACGTCGGTCGTCGAGGCGCGTGCCGCGGGCGTCACGGTCAGCGAAACCGAACGGTAGAGGTTGAACTGCGAGACGTAGGCCGTCCCGACCGTGTCGGTCACCTCGGCCAGCGACGCCACCGGGATGCTCTCGCCCGAAGAGGTCGTGACGTAGTAGCTGTCGAGCGAATGCCGGTCGCGGCGGTATTCGGGCGCCGCCTGCAGGTAGGTCTGGTAGAGCTTGCCGAAGCGGGTGAAGTTGTTGATGTAGGCGCCGCCCAGAAGCGCCGTCAGCTCGTTGTAGAGCGTGCCGAGATCGACCCCGGCAGCCAGGGCCCGCTCGCGGTCGATGCGCAGCCGCCGCTGAGGCACCCCGGCATCGAACGGCGTGGTCACCGAGGCGATCGACGGGATGCGCTGCAGCGAATCCATCAGGCGCCCGGCCGCATCGAGCAGGTATCCGGTCCCGCGCCCTTCGAGGTCCTGCACCTCGAGCGTGATGCCCGACGTGACGCCCAGCCCCGGAATGGCCGGCGGGATGAAGGCATAGCACTGCGCCTCGGGGACGGCCGTGTAGAGCGCGCCGGTAAGTTCGCGGGCGATCCTTGCGGCCGAAAGTTTGCGGTCGGCGTAATCGACCAGCTTGACGAAGACGACGCCGCTCGAAGTCGAGGCGATGCCGGCCATCATGTCGAATCCCGCGGCAAAGGAGGTCGATTCGACCTCGGGCAGCGAGCGGATCGTCCGGTCGGCCGCCGTCATCGCCTCACGGGTCATCTGCAGCGACGAGGCGGGCGGCGTCGAGACCATCACCATGACGTAGCCCTGGTCCTCCTCGGGAAGGAAACCCGCCGGAAGACGGCGCCACACGAGCAGGATCGCCGCCGAGACCACGGCCACGAAGAGCGCCGTGCGCACGACGTGCCGCACGAGCGCCGGCGTGAAGGCCGCATAGCGCGTCGTCAGGCGGTCGAACCAGCGGTTGAAGGCCGCGAAGAAGCCCCGCTGCGGTGCTTCCCGGCGGCGCAGCAGCAGGGCGCAGAGGGCCGGTGAAAGGGTCAGGGCGTTGAACGACGAAATGGCCACCGAGACGGCGATCGTCACCGAGAACTGCTGGAAGAGCCGTCCGGTAATGCCTCCGGTGAACGACACGGGGATGAAGACGGCCAGCAGCACGACGGTCGTGGCAATGATCGGCGAAGCGACATTGCGCATCGCCTCGGCCGTAGCCTCGTGCGGGGCCATACCCCGGGCGATGTTCACCTGCACGGCCTCGACCACGACGATGGCGTCATCGACCACCAGGCCGATCGCCAGCACCAGTCCCAGCAGCGAGATGATGTTGATCGAGAAGCCGAGCAGCGGGAAGAGCGCGAAGGCGCCGATGAGCGAGACGGGAATAGCCACGAGCGGGATGACCGTCGCACGCCAGTCCTGGATGAAGAGGTAGATGATGGCCACGACCAGCAGCAGGGCGATGATCAGCGTGTGGAAGATGTCGCGGATACCGGCGCCGATGCTCTGCGTGCCGTCCACCATGACCGTGGCTTCGATCCCCTCGGGGAAGCGTTCCGAGAGACGCGCAACAGTGGCCTTCACGGCATTGCCCACGGCCACGGCGTTGCTCCCGGGCTGCTGGTAGACCACCAGCAGCGCCGTAGGGTCACCCTCGAAACGCGAGCTGACCCCGTAGGTCTGGCTGCCGAGCGACACGTCGGCCAGGTCGCGCAGGCGGATCTGCTCGCCCGTCGGGGTGGTCCGCACGACGATCGCGCCAAACTCCTCGGCCGTGGCGATCTGCGGCGGAAGGGTCACCGTATAGGTATAGGTCGTCCCCTCGGGAGCCGGTTCGGCCCCGAACTGACCGGCAGGGTAGATGCCCGCCTGTCGTTCGACGGCGGCCGTCACCTCGCTCACGGGGATGCCGTAATACTTCAGCACGTCGGGGCGCAGCCAGATGCGCATGGCATATTCACCGGCCCCCATGATCGAAATCTTGCCCACGCCGTCGATCTTCAGCAGTTCGTTCTGGAGGTTGATGTAGGCGTAGTTCGACAGATACTCGTCGTCGTAGCGCCCGTCGCTGTGCAGCGAGTAGACCATCAGGAATCCGGTCATCGTCTTGCGCGTCACGACCCCCTGCTGCGTGACCACCGCCGGAAGCTGTGCGGTGGCCGAGGCCACGTTGTTCTGCGTGAAGATGGCGTCCATGTCGGGATCGGAGCCGATATCGAAGGTCACCTGAAGGGTCATCGAACCGTCGTTGGCCGACGTGGACTGCATGTAGAGCATGTCGCTGACCCCCATGACCGACTGGGCCAGGGGCGTGGCCACGGCGTTGTTTACCGTCTCGGCATCGGCCCCGGCATAGGAGGCCGTGACCTCGACCACGGGCGGCGTGATGTCGGGATACTGCTCGACGGGGAGCTCCCCGACGGAGACCGTTCCGAGGAGCACGATGACGATCGCCAGCGAGATGGCGAAGATCGGCCGGGTGATGAAGAAGCGTTCCATGGCTTACGATTTCGGCAGAGAGACCTTGTCACCGTCGTGCAGTTTCTGAAGCCCGCTGGCGGCGACCGTCTCGCCGGCCTCGAGCCCCTCGGCGATGCACCACATCCCGCCGTAGACAGGTCCGGGGGTCACCCTGCGGTAGGAGACCGTACCGTCCTCGGCAACGACCCATACCGAGGCGAGGTTCTGCGACTGCGAAACGCACCGCTGCGGCACGACGACGTACGGAAGCACCGGGCCGACGTTGGCCTCCACACGGGCGAACTGCCCGGGTTTGAGGCGCCCGTCGGGATTGGGGAAGGCCACGACAAGGACGATGGTCCCCGCCGTACTGGAGACGTCGCGCCGCGTGTAGCTGTAGCATCCCGGCAGGGGATAGCGCGTTCCGTCGGCCAGCGTCAGGCGGATATCCGACAACAGCCCCCCGTTGTCGGCCAGCGGCGTGCGGTTGCCGGCAATCCGCAGATACTGCGACATCGGGATGGCCACATCGACCGACACCGTATCGGTGTTCGACACCGTGGTCAGCACGTTGAACTGCGTGCCCGGTCCGACATAGTCGCCCACGTGCGCCTCGGCATGCGCGGCGATGCCGTCGATCGGCGAGCGCAGCTCCGTATAGCCGACGTTGAGCGACGCATTGCGCAGCGCCTGCTCGGCTGAGCGCACCGCAGCCTCGGCCGCGCGGTACTGTGCCGTATACTGGTCGAGCTGCGACTGGCTGATGGCATTGATCCGCGCCAGCGGCACGGCCCGTTCGTAGTTGTTACGGGCTTCGACGGCCTGTGCGCGCGCCGATTCGAGTTGGGCCTCGGCCGCCAGCATCGAGGTCGAGAGCTGCTCGGGGTCGATGCGGAAGAGCAGCTGCCCGCGCCGCACGGGCATGCCGCTCGAAAAGTGGCGCGAGGCGAGGAACCCGTTCACGCGGGGTTGGATCACGGCATCGAAATTGCTCGAAAGGTAACCGATGAAGCCCATGCGGTTCGGCACGCTGTCGATTCGGGCACGGAATGTTTCGATCTGTAAGGAAGGCTTCCGGTCCGAAGTATCCGAAGCCGGCCGACAGCCTCCGAGAAGGCACACCGCAAGACCGGAAAGCATGAAAAGACGTTGCATAATTACGGTTTTTGATGCCCCGAAAACGACAAAAAACGTACCGCTACCCGTTCATTACGAATATTTTGGTATAAAAAACCTATTTTTTCACACCTCCGACGGCGGAGTTTAGATTATTTTTATATCTTTGCGATGATAACAAACCCAAAAAATACCGTTTTTAAATTATGAAAGAGTTAGTAGAAAAGATCAATGCCGAGTTCGAGGTATTCGCAGCCAACGCCGCTGCACAGGTCGAGAAAGGCAACAAGGCGGCCGGCACGCGTGCCCGCAAATCCGCGCTCGAGATTTCGAAGCTGATGAAGGAGTTCCGCAAGGTATCCGTAGAGGCTGCCAAATAAGAACCTCATCATCCGAACGACAAAGGCCGCCCTTGAATCAAGGACGGCCTTTGTCATGCGGAACAAACTACCGGAGAAAAATGAAAACAGGATCCATATGGAAACGGGTCGCCGCGGCGGGTTGTGCAGCCGTACTCTGCAGCTGCAGCCCGGCACCGGACGGCAGGACGGTCGAAACGGACGGCCATGCGACATCGGATGCCGTCGTCGAGACGATCCGCTCGCGCCGCAGCATCCGCCGCTACAGCTCCGCCCGCGTGGGGCGTGACACGCTGCAACGCATCCTCGAGTGCGGCATCTGGGCACCCAACGGACAGGGGCGCGAATCGTGGCAGATCCGCGTGGCCGACAGCCCCCGTCTGCTGGCCGAGCTCGACAGCCTCTACGGAGCCGCCTCGAACCGGAAGGAAGGCACGGTGGCAACACCCCGCCCGGCAGCCTACCGGGCTCCGGTCGTCCTCTTCGTGGCCTGCGACGAAAGCTACGACCTCTCGCAGGTCGATTGCGGCCTGTGGGGCGGCAACGTGATGCTCGCGGCCCACTCGATGGGACTCGGGACATGCTGCCTGGGCGGCATTGCCCGCTTCCTCAATTCGCCCGACGGAGCCCCCTTCCTCCGCCGCCTCGACCTGCCCGCCACGCACCGCCTGCTCTATGCCATTGCCCTGGGCTATCCGGCCGAATCACCCGCACCGAAGGGGCGCGACACCTCGAAAATCGTCTTCCTCGAATAGCCCGGAGCGGACACCCGGAATACGACACCGCCGCTGCTCTTCCTCTCGGGAATCACAGCGGCGGTATTTTCATGCACGCCCTTCCTGCTCCCGGCAGTCCGGGCCGAAGGTGCGGCTGCCGGCTCCGGCCTGCGCGGCATCGGCGCAAAGCGCCCCTGCGAACGATCCGTCAGAGCGAGATGCCGTACCGGCGGAAGACCTCCATGTCTTCGGGAAGCAGCCCCGTCTTGCGGTAGGGGACCGCCTCGTTGTGGTCGTTCAGGTAGCGGCGCGGGGCCGTGCGGTCATACTCCGGGCTGACCAACGACGCCTCCTTCGACAGGCAGCGCCCTTCGATCGAGGCCATGTCGGCCATCGTGTGGAACAGGGCGTGGGTCGTGGCCGGTGCCGCCTCGTTGGCCTCGGCCGCCGCAACCTTCTCGGGGAACCGCTCGCGGTAACGCTCCGAGAACCAGGCCAGCGACGCGACGTAGAGCTGGTAGGCGGTCGTCGTGGGCGAAGCGTGCAGGAAGCGCTCCCTCCGGTCGTCGATCAGGTCCTCGCCGTGGTCGGCGCAGTAGAGCAGCGCCGACGAAGTGTCATCGAGCGAACGGAGGTAATCGATCGTCCGGGCCAGGAAGTGGTCCGTATAGCGGATCGAGTTGTCGTAGGCATTGACCAGCATCTGCCGGTGCTGGGCGGCGATCGCCACATCATCGTCGGGTTTGAAATGGGCGAACTCCCGGGGATAGCGCTGGTGGTAGCTGAAGTGCGAGCCGTAGCAGTGGAGGATCAGCAGGATCTTCTGCGACCGGCTCCGCTCGAGCACCTTGCGCACCTCGTCGAGCAGCTGCATGTCGTAGCGCGGCGAACGGATGTAGATCAGATGCTGCGCATCGTGCGCGAGGTTGTCGATCATGGCCCCCTGCCGCGACTGGTTGGAGATGAACCAGGTCTCGAACCCGGCCTCGTTGAACAGGGCCGGAAGGCCCTTGCGGCGGTAGAGCTCCTCATGCTCGTCGGTATTGACCGACGAGAGGATCAGCGGCACGCTCTTGTGCGTGGTGTTGCTCTGCGTGAGCACATCACGGAAAACCACCAGATCATCGACCTGCGAGAGTTCGGGATTGGTCTCCCGGTCATACCCGTAGAGCTGCCAGTTCATCGCCCGCGCCGCCTCGCCGATGATGTAGAGGTAGACTTCGCGCCCCGGAGCCTCGGCCGTGCGGCGAGCCTCGAAACGGAAATCGCGCGACGTCCGTTCGAAATGGTGCGTCTTGCGGAACTCCGAGCCGCTCAACCCGAGGTTATAGAAGACGTTCACCGGGAAGATCTCGTCGCGGAGCACATGCTTCTCCTCGCTGACGCTGTATGCCGGCCAGAGGGCCAGCAGGCCGACCGAGAAGATCGCCGCACCGGTCAGTCCGACATTCATGCGCGTCGTGCGCGTGATGTAGCGCTTGTGGGCGATCTCACGAGCCGCAAACCACAGCAGCGGGAGGTAGAGCACGCACACCAGAATCACCGAAGGGTAGATGTTGCCGAGCAGCTCGCCCGCCTCGCCCGGATTGGTCGTCAGGACGTTGGTGAACATGTCGGTGGCGATGATCGAGTTGCCGAACAGGTAGAGCAGCACAATCTGGAAGGCACAGAAGAAGATGAACGGGAAGGCGAGCCAGATCATCACGCCCGAGCGGCGCAGCGCCACACTCCACATCATGTAGAAGCCCAGCGGCATGAGGATCAGCGCCTCGACAGTCCACACCGAATAGGGCTCCGTGTTGGCCAACACGCAGTTGGGGATGATCAGCGCCGCAAAGAAATAGACCGTCAGCAGCGTCGTGAAACGGCTGCGGGTCTTGACCGTGCGGCGTCGGAGTTTCTTGTCGGGATCAGCATTCATAATCCGTCGTTTGGTTAAAACGCCTCATTGACGCTCAGCAGGAAACCGCTCGTATCCTTGCCGAAGCCGTAGTCGAGGCGCACATTGACTCGTTTCTTGAGTTCCCAGCGCAGGCCGAGGCCGTAGTTGGGCAGCGTATGCGACCAGTCGAAGCGGTCGAGCGAAGAGAAGACGTTGCCCGCACCGCCCCAGACCGTGCAGCCGATCCGCCGCCAGACGCGCTGCCGCAGTTCGACCTGCATGGTGATCATGCTGTTGTCGGCATAGCGGCCCTGATAGTACCCGCGCATCCGCTGGTTGTCGCCCAGACGGGCGAGCATCGGCCACGGCGTGCCCTCGCTGTTGAATACGGCATAGAGGTCGGCCGCAAGGATGCAGTCCTTCCACACCCGCTGATAGGCATTGGCCTTGAACATAGTCCGCCACAGCGTCTTGCCGCAATTGCCCAGTCCCTTGGGGAAGATCCGCTCCTGGAAACTGAGGTAGATGCCCCGGAACGGATTGGGGATGAAGTCGCGCGAGTCGTACTCGACAATCACTCCCAGTCCGGTGGCCGTATAGTGTGTTTTTTCACCCTGGAGGTAGGTGAGGTCCGAAAATCCCTTTCCGGCGGTATGCTCGAAACTCAGTACCGTTCCGACATAGGTCTTCGGCAGGATGCGGTAGAGGTAGTTGGCCTCCACCAGATAGTGCTTCTCGGTATAGGAGACCGGCTTGTTGTAGCGTCCGGCATTGTATCCCACACCCCACATGTCACGGGGCGTCGAGGAGAACATCACCGTATAGTTCAGCCGCCGGCGGTCCTGCGAGAAGATCGTGTTGCCCGTGACACCCACGGCGTAGACACCCGAGATGGAGACGTTGGCGAAGAGCGAGACGTCGGAGGGCGCCGTGACCGAATCGGTGCGGTCCAGCCGGTAGAGGCCCGCGGCAAGCAGGCCGATGCCGAGGCTGGTCGTCTTCGAGTAGCTGGGGCCTCCGGCAAAGGTGAAGTCGATCTTCTTCTCGAACGTCCGATCGACGTTCGATCCCTCGAAATACTTCACCAGCCGGCGGAAGAAGGGATCCCGGCGCTGCCGGGCATCGCCCGCCGCGGCGGTGCTGTCCACCGGCAGGGGCGTATAGACGTAGTGCAGCGTGTCGTCGCCCGATATGAACGAGCGCTCCTGCGCCTGGCCGGGGAGTGCAAGGCTCACCCACGCAAGGCATAGAACGGCAAGTCTGCGCACCATCCGTTACCGATACTGGTCAAGGACCTTGTAGAACGCCTGCTTGTCGGCTTCGGACAACTCGCCCTTGCGCAGGAAGACCAGCTCGCCCTCCTTGTTTACGAACATCAGCACGAACTTGTTGTTGCAGTCGCCCAGCCCCCATGCCGTGCTCAGCGTCCGCTCCTGGTCGGCCAGCACCGTGGCGCCGTTCTTCTCGGTACGCTTGCGGGCCATGTTGCGGGCCATGCCGTTGGGGATCATGGGTGCATCCTTGAGGTTCATCACGCCGAAACCATATATGTTCTCGCTGTCGGCGCGGTGGTTCTGCTCGAGTTCGATGGTGAAATCCTCGTTCTGCTTGTGCCGGTCGGGATCGACATAGAAAATCATCAGATTCTTCTCTCCGAAATAGGGGAGCTTGGCGGCGTTTCCCTCGAGATCGAGGAGTTTGACATTCTCCACCTTGCGGGGCAGCCCCTCCTGTGCCCGGGCCGCCGATACCGTCAGTGCGCATGCGGCGAGCAAAATGATCGTTTGCAGTTTCATGGTTTTTACCTTTTCTTGTTTCTACAAAATCGGGGCAAAGATACGATAAAACTCCGAATATCCGGACCGTACCGTATGCTTTTATTGTTCCGAACGTTCGCATTCTTGCACCGGAAGGCTGGAGGCAACGGCCCCGGGGCGGGCTGCAGGCCTTTTCATGTGGCGGTGCGAGCCTCCCGATTCCACGATTTTTCGTATCTTTGCCGCCATGGAAAACAAGACAAGGATTCTGTTCGTATGCCTCGGCAACATCTGCCGCTCCCCGGCAGCCGAGGGCATCCTGCGCAGCATGGCGCAGCGAAGGGGAGTCTCCGACCGGTTCACGGTCGATTCGGCCGGCACCTACGGCGGACATGCGGGCGACCTTCCCGACCCGCGGATGCGCCGTGCGGCCGCAGCCCGCGGCTACGACCTGACCCACCGCGCACGGCAGGTCCGCGAGGAGGACTTCGAACGCTTCGACGCCCTGGTGGTCATGGACGACATGAACTACGAAGCGCTGCACCGGCTGGCCCCGTCGCGGGCCGCAGCGCAGCGGATCTACCGCATGACGGAGTTCTGCCGCCGCCATCCCGACCGCAGCTACGTCCCCGACCCCTACTACGAGGGGCACGAGGGTTTCGAGCTGGTGCTCGACCTGCTCGAGGACGGCTGCGAGGGGATTCTCGAGCACTTCGCCACAGAGCGGGGCTGAGGTCCCGGAACGGGGCCCGCGAAGAGGCTGTCCGGATACGGAAAGGGCGTCCTCCGCATGGGAGAGGACGCCCTTTTTCAGTCGCGGCAACAGCCGAGGGCCGACACCGGAAGGATCAGAAGTCGAGGCCGAAGCTGATGCTGTAGGTGTTGTGCAGCGGCGTATCGCGGTCGGCGATCAGGTAGGCGAAATCGAGCCGCAGGTGGAGGAACCGCGCCCCCATGCCGACGGACCAGTGGCTCGGGTAGTAGGCGCGCCGTTCGCCGAAATGGTAACCGCCCCGCACCTGCAGCAGCTGCATGAGGTTGTACTCGGCACCGACCGCCATCTGAAATCCCCGCACGCTGCCCGGCGAGAAGTAGTAGCCGAGGTCGGTCCCCACCGTGATCTCATGGGCGTCCGAGAGGTAGGTGTCGAGTGCGGCGCCGATGGTGAGATCCATCGGCAGCGAACGCCCGCCGTCCTCCAGGTAGCCGCCCAGATTGCCCAGTTTCGCACCGGCCCGGAGGGTCGAGTAGCTGCCCAGATCGAGCGGCAGCATGTAGGCGGCGCTCACATCGGCCGCCAGTGCATCGGCCGAGCCGTCGGGGCGCGAAAGGTGCACGTAGCGCCCCACAAGGCCCAGGGCCCAGCGCTCGCCGATCCGCCGCGAATAGCCCAGATCGACCGCCATGTCGCTGTTGCCCCGCTCGCGGAGATACTGCCGCCAGCCCGCCTGCACGAGGTTGCACACGTCGAAGCGCCAATACCCCGACACGGCATAACTGTCGAAATCGCCCTGCCCGTAGTAGGACGAGGAGATCTGCGACGGCATCATCGAGAAGACGGCCGTCGCCGAATTGCCGTAGATGGCGTGCGAACCCGAAAGGGTCGTCATGGCGACTCCGCCCATGGCCATCGACTTGGCGTCGGGATTCGGGAGCACGGCCTCCTGTGCGCGGCCGCAGAGGGCGGTCAGGACCGCCAGCAACGTAAGCATTCGTTTCATGAGGGCAAATATACGATTTTTTTGCCATCCGCAAACCGCCCGTTGTCCGGCCGGCCGGCTCCGGAGGCGGAGCCTGCACCCGATCCGACACAAAGAGGAGCCGCCCGGACCATCCGGACAGCTCCTCTTTCTCTTTCGGGCGGCACCCGAACCGCTTCGGGCAACACCCCGTCTGCGGCCTGGCGCCTGCGGCACGCCGGGCTTCCCCGGCCGTCGCCGCGCCGCTTAGCAGTTCATGGCGCCGCAGCAGTGGATCACCTGTCCGCTGACATACGACGAGAGGTCCGATGCGAGGAACAGCGCCACCTTGGCCACATCCTCGGGCGTACCGCCGCGACGCAGCGGAATCTGCTTGCACCACGCCTCGCGCACCTCGTCCGAGAGCTGGTTGGTCATGTCGGTGATGATGAATCCCGGGGCAATGCAGTTGGCGCGGATGCCGCGGGGACCCATCTCCTTGGCGATCGACTTCGCCAGACCGATCATACCGGCCTTCGAAGCCGAGTAGTTGCACTGTCCGGCGTTGCCGCTGACGCCCACGACCGACGACATGTTGATGATCGAGCCGCTCTTCTGGCGTGCCATGACGGGTACGACGGCGTGGATGAAGTTGAACGCCGACTTGAGGTTCACCGTCAGCACGGCGTCCCACTGGGCCTCGGACATGCGCATCATCAGGCCGTCCTTCGTGATTCCGGCGTTGTTCACCAGGATGTCGATGCGGCCGAACTCCTTGACGATCTCCTCGACGACCTTGTGGGTCTGTTCGAAATCGGCGGCATTCGAGGCGTAGCCCTTGGCCTTGACGCCGAGTGCGGCGATCTCGGCCTCGGTGGCCTTTCCGTTCTCATCGATGGCCAGATCGGTGAAGGCGACGTTGGCACCCTCCTTGGCGAACTGCAGCGCGATGGCCTTGCCGATACCGCGGGCGGCACCCGTTACGACGGCAACTTTTCCTTCGAGTAATTTCATAGTCGTGAATGTATTAGATGTTACGATAAGTTCCTCATCCGGATAAAAAATCCGAACAAAGGTACGAAAAATTTCCGAACCGCTCTCCGACTCTCCCTTTTTTTGCATCCGCCGCCGCAGTTGCCGCCCCCCAATCCGGTTCCGGCAGGGCAGGCCGATATTTTTTATTTCCGCTTCGGGTGCGGTTTTTCGGTAAATATTCCTATCTTTACACTCTGTAAGCGAAAATTCACAAAATACCTGCAATATGAAAAGAGACACCCGGATTTTCGATCTGATCGCCGCCGAGCGCAGCCGTCAGACGCATGGCATCGAACTCATCGCATCGGAGAACTTCGTCAGCGACCAGGTCATGGAGGCCATGGGCTCGGTCCTCACGAACAAGTATGCCGAGGGCTATCCCGCCGCCCGCTACTACGGCGGCTGCGAGGTGGTGGACCAGGTCGAGTCGCTGGCCATCGAGCGCGTCTGCCAGCTCTACGGCGCGGAGTATGCCAACGTACAGCCCCACTCGGGCGCCCAGGCCAACATGGCGGTCTTCTTCGCCTGCCTGCAGCCGGGCGACACCTTCATGGGTCTCGACTTGGCACACGGCGGCCACCTCTCGCACGGTTCGCCGGTAAACATGTCGGGCAAATACTTCAAGGCCGTGGGCTACAAACTCGACGAGGCCACCGGCACGATCGACTATGACGCCATGGAGCGCCTGGCCGAGGAGTGCCGCCCGAAGCTGATCGTCGGCGGCGCTTCGGCCTACTCGCGCGAGTGGGACTACAAGCGCATGCGCGCGATCGCCGACAAGGTGGGGGCGCTGCTGCTGGTCGATATGGCCCACACGGCCGGCCTGATCGCCGCGGGCCTGCTGGAGAACCCCGTCAAGTACGCCCACATCGTCACCTCGACCACGCACAAGACCCTGCGCGGCCCGCGCGGCGGCATCATCCTCATGGGCAAGGACTTCGAGAACCCGTGGGGCCTCACCACGCCCAAGGGCGCCGTCAAGATGATGTCGCAGATCCTCAATTCGGCCGTCTTCCCGGGCATCCAGGGCGGACCGCTCGAGCACGTTATCGCCGCCAAGGCCGTGGCTTTCGGCGAGGCGCTCGAACCCAGCTACCGGGAGTATCAGACACAGGTGCAGAAGAACGCCCGCGCCATGGCCGAGGCCTTCACCCGCCGCGGCTACAAGATCGTCTCGGGCGGTACGGACAACCACCTGATGCTGGTCGATCTGCGCACGAAGTTCCCCGAGCTGACGGGCAAGCAGGCCGAGAAGAGCCTGGTCCGCGCCGACATCACCACCAACAAGAACATGGTGCCGTTCGACAGCCGCTCGCCGTTCCAGACGTCGGGCCTGCGCTTCGGAACGCCGGCCATCACCACCCGCGGCCTGAAGGAGGACAAGATGGACTACATCGTCGGCCTGATCGACCGCGTGCTGTGCGATCCCGAGAACGAGGAGAACATCGCCGCCGTACGCCGCGACGTAAACGCCCTGATGGCCGACTACCCGCTCTTCGCGTGGTAAGAGCCTGAAACCCGCACGACATGGAGGAGATTCTCGGATTCCTGCGCCGGCTGCACGACCACAACGACCGCGAATGGTTCGACGCCCACCGCGACGAATGGACCCGCGCGAAGCGTCGTTTCGCCGCCTTCACCGAACGGCTGATCGCCGGCATTGCGGCCTTCGACCCTTCGGTCCGGGGGCTGCGCCCGCAGGACTGCACCTACCGGATCGCCCGCGACACACGCTTCTCGGCAGACAAGACCCCCTACAAGACCCACGTGGGGGCCTTTGTCGCGCCGCGCGGCAAACAGTCGGGATTCGCCGGCTACTACCTCCACCTCGAACCCTCATGCGACGGCATGCTGGGCGGCAGCCTGCTCGCCTCGGGGATCTACGGTCCCGAGCCGATGGTCCTGCGGTCGATCCGCGAGGAGATCCTCGACCACGGCGACGAACTGCTCAAGGCGGTCGAAGCCGCTCCCGGATTCCGGTTCCACACGGAGAACCGGCTCAAGCGGGTGCCGACCGGATTCCCCTCCGGCAGCGAGTATGCCGAACTGTTGAAACTCAAGGATTTCTACATCGAGAAGCCGCTCGGATGCGTCCCGTCCGACGCCGATGCGCTGCTCGAATACGCCGTCGGTGAGTTCCGGCGCACACAGCCCTTCGTTGCGCAGCTCAACCGCGCGGTCGCCTACGCCTACGAGGAGATGCGCTGAATCCGCCGCGGGGCGCCCCCGGGTACGGGAGAGGAAGAGAAGATCCGCTCCTCCGGCAAAACTCCGGACAGACACACAGAGACCCGGCTCCGCACACAAAAAATCCGCAACCCCACACGGAAGGGGGCTTTTTTGAGACTTATAAGCGTTGTTTTATAAGTTTTTGATAGATAAAGTGTTAGGTTGTTGAAGAAGAACGGTCGAGACCGTATAAACCTTTCATTACCGTATATCCTACTCTTTTCATGTAGGTAATTATGTAGGTTAATTTAGAGCAATTAATGCCTACTAATGGTAATTAAAGCAACAACTTAACACTTTATCTTTATGTATACAATCAATATCCGGGGTAAGATGAACCCCAAAGACCAGAAAATGGTCAAGCTGGAGCTGATTTTCTTCAAAACGGGCTATGCTCGCGTCCCCAAAGTTCTCAATATTACCGGCCTTTTAAAGAACTGGGATGCAAAATCTCAATGTTTCAAGACAGGAACACCTGACGCAACGACCAAAAACAAGTTGTTATTTGACATTAAGACAAAGTATCTTCATGTCATCGACACATGGGAGAGTGAAGGCCGAAACTGGTCGCCCGTAGAAGTTTCTCATTACTTTGACGTCATCAAACAAAACAAGCCCGAGGTTAAAGTAAAGTCCGTGGTTCAGATGATTGATTCCCTGATTCTACGATTTAACGAAAAGAAGCGAATAAAAAACGGGCAAATAATAGATAGCAGTCCTAATGCACGAATCTACATGCAAATGAAGCGTTCGCTATCATCTTTTACCAAAGAAAAATACGATAGAGCCTTTTCGTCCTATTACTTTATCGATATTACCGAACAATTTTTGCTGGATTATGCATTCTGGATCAAAGAAACAGGTATTAAGAACGGTAATAAAGGCGGTCTTACAACCAAGCTTAGAAGATTAAGAGCCATATGTAATTATGCATATAAAGAAGGCATGTATGGTGTCAATATGGATGCGTTCCTTTGCCTGGGAGATGATATCAAATGGGATGAGACTACCTCAAAGGCCGTTTCGGATAAAGTCATTGAAAGGATTGCTAATATTGACCGAACTTTGTTCACGCGAAAAGAACAATTACACCTTGATTTATTCTTATTCAGCTACTACACTGGCGGAATGGCAAACGTCGATGTGTGTAATTTGACATGGGACCTGGTTGAAGACGACCGCATTGTCTACGAGCGTATCAAATTCCCTAAGACGGCCAAGCCCATACTCATAACCAAAGCCAAGATGATCATGAATAAATATGTTGGGGCATGTTATGGGAACTATGTTTTTCCGGTCTTTACACATAAGCATACAACATCTTCAAAGAGACAAACACGAGTACGGCAAATCTCTAAACTTGTATCCAGGACTTTGACCAAAGCGTGCAAGATGCTCGGTATAACTGAAAATATCACATGGTATTCCGCTCGAGGCTCGTTTATCTCTAAAATGGTTGACAGCGGGAAACTCGCTGGAGTGGTTGCTGAGATGGCAGGAAACAGCCCGATGACAATATACAAGCATTATTATAAAAACACAAAACGAGATGAAATTAAACTGGAGATGGAAGCCATGTTCTGATTTTGCATTATATTTGCGAACGAATAATAAAGAATCATAGATATGGACGAACTACTTCAAAAGATCCATGAGGCGTTTGATGCCTTTGCAAAGGATGCCAAACTTCAGGAAGAAAACGGAAACAAGGCTGCGGGCACACGTGCGCGCAAGACATCATTGTCCATCGAAAAGATGATGAAAGAGTTCCGTAAGACTTCTTTGGAAGCGTCCAAACAATAATAGGAACAGACGTTTCTGGTAGCATCCCGCTACCCAAAAAATACGAGAAAGCGTTAGCTTTTGTTTTGCACCGAAATCTGGTACATTTCTGCAATCCGCAAAACAAACAGTTCACGCCCACCCTTTGCGTGGGCTTAACTTGTTTGCGGATAGGTTTACCAGAACCTCGGTGCTACGAGTTATGTCCCACGCTTTCTATTTTGGCATATAAAATGCTTGACGGGACTTCGAGCTACGATGATCCGTTATGGAAACGACTATATTGGATGAATTATTGAAAATTCCAGCAGACGCAACCAGCGCAGTAGTAATGGGTGTAACCATGCAGGTGATTGACCCGGCGCAGGCTCAAAAGATGCTGGACACGGATCCTGAGGACAAACGCGCACATGAATGCGTTCTGGCAAACGGACGATTCTTATTTGTTTGCGAAGACGGGATTTTAAGAACCTTATATAAAGTATCAGGGGATCCACGATTATCCAATCTTATATATTAGGGGCCAAATCATCTGATTTTTTTCAGCAAAATCATGATTATCAAAATATTTACATAATCTGGATTTTCAAAAGTCTATTGCTATCATGCGAGTCGAAGTTATGAGAATTAATAGAGCCATTATCAAATATAATTATGATAATAATCATGAAATAATATTAACTATTATAGAATCCATGTAAATAAAGATAGGATATTTACAATAAAATTAGGTATTTTCCAGGAAAAAGTATATATTTAATGCGAATTAACCTAATCCATAAAATTATGTTTCATCCTAAACAAAAAGATCTGATTAAACTTCAAGGAAATTTGTCAGATGCAATCTTGATGGCTCCGAAGTGCCAATGTACCGGCAACTGTAAAGTGACAAAAGATTCGCAACTCAGTCTTAAGTTTCGCAGAGCGTAATTTTTAACTATTTAACTGAGCCACATTTTTGTGGCTTTCTTTTTTATGAAATTATCAAAATATACTCATATTATTCCTATAAAGGATGATATCTACGCTTTGTATAACTCGTTGCTTATAGATTCTGTTTTTGTCAATCGCACAGAGTTGAACAATTTAAGACGAGAGTTAGCAAGCCCTATTAAACAGCCGAGCGATCTACTACAATATCTATATAAATTTTATTTTTTAATTGATTCTGATGAACAGGATGTTGAGATATATCAAGAAGCATTAAAGAGAATTTCAGCGCCATCAATTAGTAATACTTATATTATTATTTCTGAAAATTGTAATTTCAACTGCGAATATTGTTTTTTGAAAGAAGCCGTAAATAAAAAGTCTACGACCAGATTTATGAATAATAACATCATAAGAAAAACGGTTCATTTCTTACAAAAAACCTATGAATATCAAAAAAATAGTAATGTTGATGGGGCACAAATTATAACTTTTTATGGTGGAGAACCATTACTTAATTTTGCGGGGATAAAAACTTTTATTGAAGAAGTTAATAAACTTAAGAAGAACTATTATTGGCCCCAAGTTCAGTATTCAATTGTCACTAATGGCTCACTATTTAATAATGAGATAATCTGTTTTCTTAAGAAGAATGATATTGCTGTTGGTATTTCTATTGATGGCGACAAATTCTCTCATAACAAAAGAATATCTAAAGATGGAACTCAAACATTTGATGAGGTTTTAGCTGGTATCAAACAATGCTCTGCAAATAATCTCCCGTTCACATTGTCTGTCACCTTGACAGAGGATGTATTAAAGCGAGGCGATGAAGTATTAGATTTCCTTGTTTCTTTATCCCCCGAGTCTCTTGCATATAATATTCTGATGCCAGAAAAAGGTATTAACCAGTCAGATGATTATTATAAACAAGCGACACAGTTTATGATTCATTCTTTTGAAAAATTAAAACATCATGGTATTGCTGAGGATCGAATTATGAGAAAAGTTCATGCTTTTATTAATAAAAGTCTTTACTTATACGATTGTAGTGCTGCTGGAGGAAATCAATTAGTTATTACACCTGATGGTAAAATTGGAATTTGTCATGGTTACTTAAACACAATGGACTATTTTCCAACAAACTTGCTTGATAACGCCATGATTAATCCTAAAGATAATATTATGTATCAACTATGGAATAAGCGGACTCCTTTGTTGATGCATCAATGTCAACAATGTGAATGTCTTGGAATATGTGGAGGCGGGTGCCCTTACGTTGCAGAATACACCAATGGCTCTATTTTCTCTTTGGATGATCGATTTTGTATTCATTCAAAAATGATTCTCCAATGGCTACTTACTAATGCATATGAGCTATCCAAGTAGTTTTTTGTTTGATTTGTTGTGTCGAATGAATAATGCCTAAAAGATTGTTGAAATCAATTTTCAACTTAACACTTTATCATTTTTTATATAATTGCAGTATTCCGACAATGAAGCCGTAGCATATTGCAATTAAAATGGGAAGTCACAAAATCCACAGTAAATAGCTGATTCAAAGATATGAGTCTGGTCTTTTGCCGTATCAGGAGTCTGAACAAATGTTAAAAGATCAAGTGGCGATGATTCGTCATTATGTTTCAAAAAAGTTAGAGGTCTATGATGAAAGCGTAAGAAAGCAATTTTTGCATTTTGATTCCTATATATGTTAAGCACCTCCATGTACCCTTGCACAAGATGCGCGAGTAATCCTATTCCTTAATTCTATTGCTCGTGGGGCCACATATCCTGCTTCTAAGAGTAAATTATCATATCAATCTTCTGGTGAATTAGGGACTTTTGCTCAAAAAATTATCACAACAAATTACATCACACGGTTTTCTTAAGTAACAATCGACTGCTATAAATCCAGTTTGAGTCGCTTCTCGGTTTCAATGCACATCAATCGAATAACCTCGAAAAACATTGGCTGAGAGGACATGGTAAAGTTTTTATCTACTATGTCGGATAGCCGTTCGTATGTAATCGCACCGGTACGTCGATTTCTGAAATATTTGTATCAAAAACAATACATCAAGGAGGATTTATCCATTGTGTTTGAGGGCATCCGAATGCAGAAATCAATAAAATTACCCTCTTATTACAGTAAAGAGGAAGTAAAGAAATTGAAACCAGTGTAAACCGAAGTGGTCTGTTGGGAAGCGCATTTATGCTGTAATTTTATTGGTATCCAGATTTGGTATCAGGGCATCAGATATTGCAAGTCTGCGATTGTCAGATATAGACTAGGATAACAACCAATTACACTTTGTTTAAATCAAAACCGAACAACCTATCCTGTTACCTTTGCTTGCGGATGTTGGCAATGCGATTATCGACTATATTCTCCATGGAAGCTTGGAATAAATTATAACCCATTCAGCGATTACAAGCATAGTAGATAAATATACGCGGGGGTTCAATGTCAATATGGGAAACAGGCACCATGGAGCACATAATTTAAGGCTTAGTGTAGCGATAGCTCTCATTGATAATAATGTTTCGTTACCTGCCATATTGGATATTTTGGCATCGGACATTTCTCTCTACCATGCGATATCTGGAAATAAATACGAAATCCCTCATAGATTGTTCTTTGGGAGTGCCCTCTTGCAGATAATAAGTTTTACAATCAACACGATGGATTTTTTATGAAAACAGCCTTAATTCTTAACTAACTTTTGATAGCAATAGACTTTTGAAAAGCCTTACAGGGCTTAAACGCGGGAGTCGTGTGCTCCGGTACAATGATTGTCGTGTTCCGGGAGATATTGCGGGCAGTCTTGGCAGCCCTCTTTTTAAGAATAAAGCTGCCGAATCCACGGAGATAAACTTCCTCGCCCCCTACTATCAGCGAAGACTTAATACCCTCCATCACGCCTTCAATCACCTGAGCTACGATTGCTCTTTCTATACCGGTTTGCTGCGATATTTCCCTTATCAAATCTGCTTTCGTCATAGCGGTTCATATTATTTGTTATTGCCCGGAGGCAAAAATACAAATTTATATCATTATCCATCGCATCTTCAACCGTATTCCCGTCTAAACATTCACAGTTGAGACTTTCTATTCTTTTGATACAAGTAAAGTATCAAAATGAAGTTAGTTCTCAACAGAAAATTCAAAAGCACCTCCTACACAATTGGTGACTTATTCATCGACGGCAAGTTTTTCTGTAACACCATCGAGGATACCGTCCGTGAGCTGCCGGCAACCTGTCCGGATACGACTCGCGGGCGCTCATGCACCTGCAAGGAGAAAGTGTATGCCCAAACAGCCATTCCTGCCGGTACATATAGGATAACTCTTGAGTATAGTCCCAAATACAAGCGGGAAATGCCTTACCTGCATGATGTTCCGCACTTTCTGGGCATCCTCATTCACTCCGGGAATACTGAAACCGATTCTGCGGGATGTATCATTGTAGGAAAGAATACCGTCAAGGGAAAGGTTCTTGAGTCGAAAGTTACTTTTCAGAAGCTATACTCGCTTCTTGAAGGGCACGATGATATAACCATCCAGATCGTATAACGAGATGGCTGTTAACAGACTCAAGGCTCCCAGGAATGTCCGTATTGACTTTGCGCCATCTCCCCGTCAATATGAGTTGTGGAAGTTGTTGCAGCCAAACTACTGCCCGCATTGTGGCGGTACCATAGAACAGGTGTTCATTGGTTATGACCAGCAGCAAAATCCGCAGTATAAGCCTCAATGTACCAAGTGTAAAACACAGAACTTGCCCCAGTTAATTTTGGGTGGCGGAGCGGCCGGCGGTGGAAAATCGTACATCGGTAGCGTATGGCTTGTTTCATCGTGCATACGTTTCGATAACATTCGAGCGGTGGTTGGACGAAAGACCCTCAAGTCGCTAAAAGAATCGACATGGAACACCATTAAGACCATATTGAAAGATTGGGGCTTGAAGGAGGATGTCAATTATAAGATTAACAATCTCGAAGGTACATTGACATTCTGGAACGATTCGGTAATCATCATGAAAGAGATGGCCGATATTCCCAGCGACCCGAACTTTGAGCGCTTCGGCTCTTCGGAATATACCATTGCTTTGGTGGATGAGGTTTCCGAGATTTCCGAGAAAGCGGTGGAAGTCCTTTTCTCCCGATTGCGTTGGTGTATCCATGATACCTTCAAGACACCGCGGATGTTGCTGACCACAAACCCGACCATTACATGGGTTCGTGCCCGCTTTGTTCAGGATGAGAATGGCGAAAGTGTGAAATGCCGTGAAGGGGAAGCGTATGTCCCGTTCAGCGTTTTTGACAATCCCAACATTGCTTTCAGGCAAGTGTATGAAGCAGCCCTTAACAAGATTCGGGACCAGGCAACCAAAGAGCGATTGTTGTACGGCAACTGGGATTTCGTGGAAGCGAATGACATGGCGGTTTATGGAGGCTTTGACGGGGCACGCCACCTTATAACCGGTTTGAAAGAGAAAGTTTATGATCCGACCCGTCCCATCATAACCGTATGGGACTTCAATGTGGCGCCACAGATGTCCGTGCTTTCCGCTCAAATTGATTATGACAACAAGAAGGTATACATTCTTGAGGAAATACTCGGCAAGCCGGAAGACAAGGAAAACAACACCCCGGCTCTTGCCCGTAAGGTGAGAATGAAACTATACAGGGACAAGCATATTGGTGGCGTGGATGTGACTGGCGACCCGGCAGGCCTGCAACGCTCAACGACCAATGAGGATGGCGTAAACAATTATACCATTATTGTAGACACTTTCGGCAAAGGGATACTGAGACCCAAAATCAAACTTCTGCGAAAGCAACCTCCGCAAGCCACGCGTTGCGAGTTTGTCAATGAAGTTTTTAATGGATATGAAGGTTGGGAGATTCAGATCGACATCAAGTGTCGACGTCTGACGCAGGACCTTATATACCAGTTGCGCAATGAGGACGGAACCAAAAGCAAGCATAAAGTAACTGACCCCAAAACAGGAGTCAAATACGAAAGATACGGACATCTCTCAGACTGTCTTGATTACCTGTTGTGCTTTTACCTGCGTGACAGTTGGTACAAATACAAAAATGGCGGTGACGGCAATGGCTATGTGGTATCTACCACTGTGATACAGGAAGGATTTTCATACTAATATAAGGACGACATGTACAGACGTTTTCTCAATAACAATGACTATCTGGGGATAATCACTCCGGAGGCTCTTTCCCAACTGACAAGGGGGAACGAAGACCGTTTCATCCAGGCGGAAGAATCGGCCGAGATGAGCGTTGTGGAGTACCTGTCCGAGAACTATGAGGTTGAAAAGGAACTTGCCAAGGGTAAATATATTGCCGAATATAATCGGCGTATTACCTATCCGGTAGGCGTGCATATCTATTTTGATGGACAGATTTATGAGGTTATCCGTTCCATCAGTGGATATCGCAAGCCGGCAACAGGTCAATATTGGGAAGAATATTCGGGAATTGACCTTGATGCTTGTCACGTATCCTGTTATTCGCAGTTCAACACCTATTATCCCGGAGACAAGGTGAATTACAATGACGTGATTTATGTCTGTCTCAAAGAGAACGGCTACAAATTCGATGATATTCGCATTCCGATGGTGAATGGCTGGCTGGAAGCTGAAATCGCACCGTGGAAACCTATGGAATATCCCCTATGGAGTGTTGTGGAGTATGACAACGGATTTTTTACGCTGATGACAATGGATAACTTCGACAGCAACCTCGATCCGATGACATCGGACAGCTGGGGCGCCATAGCTGATTATGATCCCGAGTACAATGCTTATGAGTTGTCAGAAAATGAATATGTGGTTTATAACGGACATGTTTTTTATCCGGAAACGGACGTAAACGCCGACATACCCCAAGTCGGGCGGAATATTTCGCTGCACGATCCCCGCAACTACAACCTCAAAAAACACATGGTGCGGTTGGCGCTGTACGAACTCACGAAACTCATTGCGCCGAACAATGTCAGCGTAGTCCGTATGCGCGATTACGAGGATTCAATGAAATGGCTCAATGATGCGGCCAAGTTGCGTCTCAATCCGCAGATTCCACGTAAACTCGACGCGACGAAAAAGCCAGTCACCGACTGGCAACTGGCGACATTTCAAACTGACTATGACCCATATAAAAATCCGTGGCTGGTATAATTTATAACATAAATGAGTAGAGAAACTGCCGCTGCCGTAAAACCAGTTTTCGTCATATGTTGCTTGCAGATGAAGGTAAGGGGCGTTCTATCATTATATCGCGTCGAAATAGAAGAGATGTAAAGCGTCCATGCGGGGAAATCATTCCACGGTTTGGAAGACGTCGCACTGGATGAGATGGGAGAAAAAGCGTCTGTACCGTTTCTTAAAGTATCCCGTCAAGGAGATAGCACCATATAGAAAGTCGAAAAGATAATGGCCGAATCGGATCCGAGAGAAAATCAAGGCGGCAAATCTCCATAAAACGACGCAGTCACCATGTGCAGGAGGCGCTGATCGAGGCGCCATCCGAAGAGGAGTTGCACAAACGTCTGAAAACCTACCACATTGATCTGTATTTGCGGAGAAATTCACAAAACAGAATAACCGGCGTAACGTTCATCGACCACGAAAATCGTTGCGTCCTCAATGGCTTCCGACTCGGAAAGGATTACTCGGCAAACGCCTTCAACGAACGCTTCAACAATACTAGGAAAAAAGAGACAACGACTAAAAAAATATTGAAGATAAAATTATAACCCCAACTCAATTTGAACCGCAGTTGCCAGCGGTTGAAGTTGTCGGGGATGATGCGCGGATCGCGCCCGGCATAGGTGTCGTAGGAGACGTCGGCCTGCACCTTCAGACTGTGTCCGATGATGTAGCGCGTGATGCCGAGGGTCGTCTGGTTGCGGTTGCGGTACTCGGCCAGCGGATGGATCTCGCGGTCAGGAAAGAGCGTCGAGTTGCGCAGGGCAACCTCCCATTTGCGTTAAAGAGGTAGCTGGTCTGGATGTTGAGCCCCTGTCCGGTGTAGACGTATGCCGCGGGATCTTCGTCGAAGAGCGGACGGTCGCACGAACACCTGCACATTGTCTCATTACGAGTTGATTCGACGGGCCGGAAGATCTCCGACTCGCACGAGTATGATCGTTCGATGTTGATCCTGCGGGACCTTGAGCAAAAATACGGGCTACACCCGAGCATCAAAGGACAGGAACTGCAAGACCGGGAGGGCTTGCGCAAGGTGGATTATCAGAAGGGCGATGTCAAGCAACAGGTCTCTTCCACCGTAAGGTCGTGCCTGCGGCATTACCGCTGCGCCTCTTTTGGCGAGTGGAGGACGCTGCTCGGAGCCCTTAATGTCTCGGCCGAAGAACGGACCGGAACCATCGACGGACGCGATTATGCCGGGATGATATACGGAGCGCTGACCGATGACGGCTATGGCATCGGGACGCCGTTCAAGTCAAGCCGCATCGGGAAAGATGTCGGCTATGAGGCCCTGCAACGCTACTACGAGCGATCGAAAACGGCCTTGAAGGAGCCCAGAGCACTTGATGAGTTGCGTGAAAAGATTACGGAGGGAATGGCGCGGTGTTCAAACCGGGCGGAGTTCTGCGAGCGATTGCGTGATCAGGATGTCGATGCGGTATTCCGCCTCAATGCTGCGGGACGAATCTACGGCATAACCTTTATTGACCACGGGCAAGGAATTGTGGCCAACGGCTCCCTGCTGGGACGGAGTTTCTCGGTCAATGCCTTCGAACAGCAGTTCCATGCCGGAGAACAGAATCAAATTATACACGAACATCAAACAGACATTTCGAAAGAGCCAAATATTGGAAAACCGTCCTCATTCAATCCAGTAAACGCCATTTTAGATCTGGCTGATGTGCATGCCTACGAAGAACAGCAACAACAAGTGTCTAATCGAAAAAGAAAACGACGTATTAAACGACTATAAGAAACGGATGTTTGATAAACTCAAACATCCGTTTCTTTTTTCGGAGGATAGTGTATTGGTGCAAAAAAATCCGATATGCTGATGTTGTATAACTTACATAACTTTAGTATGGACTGTGTACTTGGAATAGATGATCCCGATTCATATCGAGATATGTCCAAATGCGTGGATTCTATTACATCTTCTTGAGAATACCCATGTTCGAAACGTAGTTGTTGCATACGTTCTATTAAAAGCCTCTGAAAAATAAGGTCTTTGTATTTTGGAGCCTTAGTTCGCATTTTGTATGCAAAAAAAAGAGGCTTCATTTATTTTTATACATGTGATTTCACATGTATTCAAATATTTTACCTATATTTGCATAATCGGAACTTGATTTTAGAATTTATGTTAATTTTGTGCTGGCATTATATGTCAGCATAGACAAAAGGCATACAAGGAGAAACGACTCTTTATACCATGTAGCGAACTTGGGACCCTCTTATGAGGTTGTTTTGTGCGGTATAAAAGTTGTCAGTCTTGGTTATGTCCTGCTTGTAATAACAAGCAGGACTTGACTGGGCGCAGGACAGCTTCGCGCAAAGGTTCCCAAGACCGGCTACATGAGGCTGCTAATGCGCCCCTTTTTTATGATATGGCAGGATACATCCTCTCCTTTATATACAGACGAATCGACAAAGGGACGGCAAACAGAATTAGTTCACGATAAATTCGTTGCTAAATCATAATCACATTCTGCCGTCCCTTTTTTATTTATCAAGGAAATGAGGAAACAAGATAATCGCAAGAGGAAGATAATCACCAAGATCTTCTCTTAAAAGTTTCAAACATTGTTGAATCTCTCGGGTGACCTTTCTGACTGAAATGTTGTATCTGTTGGCAATTTCCTGATAGGTCTGGTCTTCGAAACGGTTCGCTATGAATATCTGGGCCGATAGTTCGGGCATTTCTGCCAAACGACGCCGGAAAATCTCCTCGACTTCCGTGCGGAAAAGGATTTTGGCCAGGTCGCATTCCTCGAGGGCCGCAAGGTTTTCACGGATATTCCGTAAGCCAATCTGATACAATTGCTGATGCGTTTGCATGTGCTGCTGCTTCTCCCGAAGCGCGTCAATACATTTATACCGGACCATGCCGAGGATATATGCTGGGATATTCTCGGAGGAAGCGCATATCTCCTTCCGGTTTTCCCAAAAGTGCATATAGCAATCGGTGACCAGATCTTCCGCCAGGGCTTTGTCCCGGAGATAGGATGATGCGATGAGAATAAACCGCTCTTTGTATTCGGCATACAGTCGGTCGAAATTCTGCATATCCATATTTTGGGGTCTCTTCACTTGTTTATAGTTGTGTAGTCAAAGTTAAGGTTTATTTTGGGAAAAACCATATTGCCTTTTATATTATATATAATCAACTATCAACCAGCCGTTTATAATTTTGAAATTATTTGCTAAATTTAATAAATAAATTTATTTGCAAAAAAAGTGTAAAAATAGGGGTAAACATACCCCTTCTCAACCGACTATATAATAGAAGCACATGATAAAACTAAAATAGCACAGCAATGGATCAAACTCTTTTGATGAAATATTTTCGAGGTGAAACCTCGCCAGAGGAAGAACACCGCATTCTCTCGTGGGTCGAAGCCTCCCCCGAAAATAGAGCTGAGTTCCGCAAGGCTCACCTTTTGTTTGATGGCTTGGTTCTTTACGGTCCAAAACCAGAAGACATGCAATCCAATGCAGATAAGAAACATTGGGAAGGATGGCGATTTGCTCGACATACCGTCCGTATAGCAGCAGCAATAGTTGGAATAGTCGGAGCTGCATACTTCGGCAAGGTATATTACCACCGTTTGCTGTCGAAGCAACAGACCCTGATCTCCGTCCCCGCGGGCCAGCGGATGCAGGTGACCCTGGCGGATGGAACCCATGTACAGCTCAATGCCGGAACGACCCTTGAATATCCGGTTGTCTTTTCCAGCAAAACACGACGGGTCAAACTCTCGGGTGAGGCTTTGTTCGAGGTGACGCACGATCCATCGCACCCGTTCATCGTGGAGACCTTTGCAACGGACATTCAGGTGCTGGGTACGAAATTCAATGTGTTGGCTGATTCCGAGAACGGACTGTTCTCGACCACGCTGGTTGAGGGCCGGGTCAAGGTGACCAGCCGCAAAGACCCGGCTGAATCCATCATCCTGCAACCGAACGACCGGGTTGTTTTGGAGCATGGCCGGCTTTACAAGGAGCGCGTTTCCGATTTCGACGATTTGTGTTGGACGGAAGGTCTGATTCATCTCAAGAAGATGCCGTTTGATGAGTTGATGGCCATCTTCGAGCGTGCATTTGATGTCCGGATTGAGATTGAGCGGGAGACCATGCCGCAAATCAACGTGATGAGCGGAGAGGTGCGTATTTCGGATGGGGTGGATTATGCCCTGCACGTGGTCCAGCTCGTATCCACCGGGTTTACCTATACGCGTGATGAAAAGTCGAATGTGATTATGATACGATAATGTGATTATGAATTTGGCAACGATTTATCCAGATTGTGCCTTTAAAAAGAGATGCCTATGAGAAAATAAATCAATATAAACTCCCAGACTGTTATCCAACGAAAAAGGTCTGCAGATTTGGAGGAATCCGCAGACCGCAGATAATAGTCAGCCTAAAACTTAAGTAACCTATTATCCTTAATTCTACAAAAGTATGGAAAAAACAGGATTCGCCCAAAAAACGGAAGACTGTTTCGACTTGCCTTACTTGTTTGCCTGAGCTGTGTTCTATTTACGGCCAAGGCTCAGACTGCTCGCATCACGCTGAATCTGCAAAATGTGACCCTGGAGCAGGCGATGGACAAGATTAAGGCGCAGACGCGGTATCTTTTCATCAACCGGGATGTGGAAGATTTGGAGAGCCGCAAGGTGAGTATCAATGTCTCGAATGAATTAATCACCAAAGTTCTGGATCAACTGTTCACTCCGTTCGACATCGGTTACGATATTGACGGACGCAGCATCTTCATTTATAAACAACAGGCCGCAGTGGCACGGCCGGTGCCGGTCTCCGGTCGCGTGACCGATGCCTCCGGGCAACCGATTATTGGTGCCTCGGTGATTGTGCGTGGCACAACGCTGGGTGTCTCGACCGATGCCGAGGGTCGCTTTTCGCTGGAAGTGCTAGCCCCGGCGGCCTCGCAGACCCTCGAGGTGAGCTACCTGGGTTACGAAACGGCTTCGATTCCGGTCGGTTCGCGGACGTCGTTTGCCGTAACGCTTCAGGAGTCTTCGTCGGAGATCGAGTCGGTTGTGGTGACAGCCCTGGGCATCAAACGCGAAGAGAAGGCCCTTTCGTACAATGTCCAACAGGTCGGGGCCGAAGATATCACCACCGTGAAGGATGCCAATTTCATGAATTCGTTGGCGGGCAAGGTGGCCGGTGTGACGATCAACGCCTCGTCGTCGGGTGTGGGCGGTGCCACGAAGGTGGTGCTGCGCGGTAACAAGTCCATCTCGCAGTCGTCGAACGCGCTGTACGTCATCGACGGTATTCCGATGTACAACTTCGGCGGCGGAGGCGGCACGGAGTTCGATTCGAAGGGTGCCACGGAGTCGATTGCCGACCTGAACCCGGAGGATATCGAGTCGATTTCGGTGCTGACGGGCGCTGCGGCCGCGGCCCTCTACGGTTCGAATGCCGCGAACGGTGCGGTGATGATTACGACGAAGAAGGGGCAGGCCGGCGCCTTGAAGGTGACGCTCTCGAGCAATACGGAGTTTCTGAATCCCTTCGTGCTGCCGGAGTTCCAGAACCGCTATGGAACCGGGTTGAATGGTTCGAGCGCGGGGTCCGCCGTCTACAGCTGGGGACAACGGCTTACCCCGGCAGCGCAAACCGGTTATACACCCAATGATTTCTTCGAGACGGGGCACGTCTATACGAACGCCTTCACGCTCTCGGGCGGTACGGACCGCAACCAGACCTACTTTTCGGCCGCAGCGGTCAATTCCGACGGTATCATTCCCAACAATACCTACGACCGTTACAACTTCACCTTCCGCAATACCAGCTATTTTCTGAAGGACAAGCTGCGGTTGGACGCTTCGGCGAGCTACATCTACCAGCAGGACCAGAACATGACCAACCAGGGTGTCTATTCGAACCCTCTGGTCCCGGTCTACCTCTTCCCGCGGGGAACGGATTTCGACGCCTACCGAATCTTCGAGCGTTACAATCCGGCTTCGAAACTGATGGAGCAGTTCTGGTCTTCGGACCTCGAGGGCGGTGACCTCCGGATGCAGAACCCCTACTGGATTGCCTACCGCAACCTGCGCAATACGGACAAGAAGCGCTACCTGCTCTCCTTTTCGGCCTCGTACGACATCCTTCCGTGGCTGAATGTCGCCGGGCGCGTCAGGATTGACAATGCCAATTCGCTCTACACGCAGAAGCTCTACGCTTCGTCGAACACGACCATTACGGACGGCGGCAAAAACGGCCACTACACCGAACAGCGCGAATACGATACGCAGACCTATGCCGACGTGATGGTGAATATCAACAAGACGTTCGGTGACGACTGGTCGCTGCAGGCCAACATCGGTGCGTCGATTAACAACGTAAAGACCGACCTGCTGTCGTATCGGGGCCCGATTCAGGAGAACGGCCTTCCGAATGTCTTCAACGTTTTCGACCTCGATGATTCGAAGAAGCGGGCCGAGAAGTCGGGCTGGCAGGAGCAGACGCAGTCCCTCTTCGCCTCGGTGGAGGTGGGGTGGAAGCAGATGCTCTACCTCACGGTGACGGGTCGCAACGACTGGGCCTCGCAGCTGGCCGAATCGCCCGAATCGTCGTTCTTCTACCCGTCGGTGGGCCTTTCGTGGGTGCCTACCTCGCTCTGGGACATGGGGCGTGCGCTGACCTATCTGAAGATTCGCGGTTCGATTGCCTCGGTGGGTATGCCTTTCCCGCGGCATTTGACCATCCCGACCTACGAATACGATGCCACAAACAAGGTTTGGACCGCCAAGACGCACTATCCGATTGGCGACCTCTATCCGGAGCGGACCCGCACCTACGAGTTGGGTCTCGATGCCCGTCTGTGGAAACACATCAGCCTCTCGGCATCGTGGTATTGGGCCGACACCTACAACCAGACCTTCGACCCGCAGATTTCCGTATCGTCGGGCTACTCGACCATCTACCTGCAGACGGGCCACGTCCGCAATACGGGTGTCGAACTCTCGGCGGGGTATGACAACACGTGGCGGAATTTCCGCTGGGCAACGAACTTCACCTTCTCGTGGAACAAGAACGAGATTGTCGAGCTGGTCCACAACTACAGGCATCCCGAAACCGGTGAAATCATCTCGAAAGACCGGCTGGAGATTAAGGGCCTCGGCAAGGCAAAGTACATCCTCAAACCGGGCGGTACGCTGGGCGACCTCTACACCAATTCCGACCTAGTCTACAACCGTGAAGGTTTCATCGAGGTGGACAAGAGCGGCAACGTGGCCGTCAAGGACGACTACATGGAGGATATCTACCTGGGCTCGGTCTTCCCGAAATACAACCTGGCGTGGCGCAACGACTTTTCGTGGAAAGGACTGAATCTCGGTCTGCTCTTCACGGCCCGCATCGGCGGTATCTGCTACTCCGCGACGCAGGCCAACATGGACCTGTATGGCGTTTCGGAGGCTTCTGCCGCAGCTCGTGACGCCGGAGGTGTCATCATCAACGGCCGCCAGACAATCGACGCGCAGAAGTGGTATCAGGCCATCGGCGCCCAGTCGGGACTGCCGCAGTACTACACCTATTCGGCGACGAACTTCCGCCTGCAGGAGCTTTCGCTGGGTTACACGCTCCCCGCGAAGTGGTTCCGCGACAAGATGCGGATGACCGTCTCGTTCGTGGGGCGCAACCTCTGGATGATTTACTGCAAGGCACCGTTCGACCCCGAGGCCGTGGCCTCGACGGGGCTGAACTACCAGGGCATCGACTACTTCATGATGCCGTCGCTGCGCAGCCTGGGCTTTAACGTGAAATTCCAATTCTAAATGAACAGCAAGACCATGAAAACTACGAAACATAACGTGCAGCGGCTGCTGCTTGCGGTCATGCTGCTCGGCATGGCTGCCTGTACGGGCGACTTCGCGGATATCAACCGCAATCCGAACGAAGTGACCGACGAACAGTTGCAGGCCAACAACTACAAGATTGGCACCAATCTCAAGACCCTGCAGGGGCTCGTTGTTCCGACGCAGGAGCACATGTACCAGTTCCTGGAGAGTCTGGTCGGAGGACCCTATGCGGGCTATATCGGCGCCACGGTCGACACGTGGCAGAACAAGTTCGAGACCTTCAATGCTTCGGCCGACTGGCGGAAGTGGCCCTTCGTGAACGTCATCAGCGAGACCTACCCGGCCTACCGGGCCATCATCAACGGTACGGACGACGTGACGGCCCACGCACTGGCCGCCGTCTGCCGCATAGCAATCATGCAGCGCGTGACGGACTCCTACGGTCCGATTCCCTACACGCAGATCATGGCCGACAAGACCGAATCGCTCGAGGTGGCCTACGACACGCAGCAGGAGGCTTATGCGGCGATGTTCGAGGAGCTGGACGCAGCGATTGCTTCGCTGGAGGACAACCTTACGCTGCCGTCTGACGCCTTCGGTCGCTACGACGGGGTCTATGCGGGCAATATCGCGCAGTGGCTGAAGTTCGCCAACTCGCTCAAGCTGCGCATGGCGATGCGCCTGACCTACGTGGACGAGGCAACGGCCCGCACGAAGGCCGCCGAAGCGATTGCCGGGGGCGTCATCACGACGAATGCCGACAATGCGCGGATGCAGACCTCGGACAACCGCATGACGCTGATTTACAACGACTGGGGCGACCATCGCGTCGGAGCCGACCTGATTAGCTACATGAATGGCTACAACGACCCGCGGCGCGAGAAGATGTTCACAACGGTGCGCCTCGTGGAGAACGGACAGGAGGTGCAGGGCTACGCCGGCATCCGCATCGGCATCAACGTCTCGAGCAAGGCGACGGCCGTCTCCTCCTATTCGAACATGCTCATCACGGGGACAGATCCCTATCTGTGGATGAATGCTGCGGAGGTGACCTTCCTGCGTGCGGAGTACGAACTGCGCTGGGGCTCGGCAGAAAACGCCAGGACGCTCTACGAGGATGCCATCCGGCTGTCGTTCGAGGAGCGGGGGGCAAGCGGCGCCGACGCCTACATTGCCGATGCCACGCATACGCCGGCGGCCTATGTCGACCCGATTGGCCGCTATTCGGTTTCGACGCCGCAGAGCAGCGTGACGATTGCCTGGGACGACAAGGCCACGGATATCGAGACAAACCTCGAAAAGATTATCACCCAGAAGTGGATTGCCATCTTCCCGCTGGGGACCGAGGCGTGGGCCGAACATCGGCGCACGGGCTATCCGCGGCTGCTGCCGGTGGTTGAGAATGCCAGCGGCGGGACGGTGGATTCGTCGCTCGGAGCACGGCGCCTGCCGTACCCGGTAGAGGAGTACACCGAGAATCCGACGAACCTCCAGGCAGCTATCGCCAATCTGAACAGCGAATCCGTCAACGGCGCGGGCGACACACAGGGAACCCGTGTGTGGTGGGACCGCAAAAACCTTTAATGACCAACGCCATGAAAAACCATATCATCACCAATCTGTTCCGCTGCATGGCAGTCTCGGCGCTCGCTTTGGGGGCCGCCGCATGCAGCGACTGGACCGAAACGGAGGCTGTCGAGCAGCAGGTCCAGCGCCCCGCAGATCAGGATCCGGCCTTCTGGGCGGAGTATACGGCTGCGCTGCGCGAATACAAGCAGAGCGAACATTTCCTGACCTATGCCCGGCTCTATAATTCGCCGACCCCCTCCGCGAGCGAAAAGGACTATATGCGCTGCCTGCCCGACTCGCTGGACATCGTGTCGCTGACGAATGCCGACAACTTCTCGCGCTTTGACGCCGAGGACATGGTCACGATGCACGAAAAGGGGACCCGGGTGCTCTACCAAGTGGACTACGCCGCACGCAAGGCGGAGTTCGCCGACGCCGCGGCCCTCAAAACCTACCTCGACGGCGTTATTGCCGCGGTAGCTGCCAATGGGCTGGACGGCTATTCGTTCACCGCCGACCCGCTGGATGCCACGGCTACTGCCTCGATTGTTGCCACGCTTTCGGCGGCCAAAACGGACGGCCAGCTGCTGGTCTATGAGGGTAATCCGCTCTTCGTGGCCGAAGCCGACCGCGCGAAACTGGACTATGTGGTCCTGGATACCGAGGCAACGACCGACATCACGACCCTGAAGCTGCAGGTGGTCAATGCCACGGGCTATGCCGGCATCGCACCTGAACGGCTGCTGCTGGCGGCTGCGGCTGGGGCTCCGCTCTACGACGAGGATGTCGTCGAACATGCCGCCATTACGGAGATGGCCGAGCGGGTCGTATCGCTGGGTCCGCTGGCCGGACTTGCCGCCTACGACATCGACAACGACTACTACGATGTCGAGCGCAACTACCCGCTGCTGAGCGATGCCATCCAACTGTTGAACCCTTCCAAATAGTGAACCATGAAAACACGGAAAAATATGCTGTTGCTGGCCTGCATCGGAATGGTTGCGGTCCAGACGGCCTGCACCGACTACTCGGCCGACGACCACAAGTTCGGCAACGTGGTCTACCTCGACGTGGCGGAGACCTCCGAGGTGCAGGCGGCAACAATCAAGAATACGCTCGATGTCTTCGACCGCACTTTTGCGGCGACGCTGGCCTATCCGTCGGATCAAGATGTGACGCTCTCCGTGACGGTCGATCCGTCGCTGGTCGAGCGCTACAACGCCCGCTACGGCACGTCGTGGCCGATGCTTGACGCCCGGTATTATACGCTCTCGTCCGAAACCGCGACGATCGCCGCGGGCAAAACGACCTCCGAGACGCTCACGCTCCATTTGCAGAACCTGCTGGGCGAGGGCGCCGACCAGACCGGGGCTCTGCCGCTCGACGAAACGTACCTTGTCCCGGTTACGATTGCGCAGTCGTCGGTCCCGACGCTGGGAACCTCCTCGACGGTCTATTACGTTGTCAAGCGTTCGTCGAACATCACCGTCGCGGCGCAGCTCGGCGAGGGCAACTGGATTAACTTCCCGACGCTGGACACCTACGGGACAAACAGTCAGGCGTGGAACGGCTTGACGGCCGTGACCTACGAGGCACTAATCTACATCGACCAGTTTGCCACCTCGACCGTCACCTCCGACGGGAACACCAATGCCGTCAATATCTCCTCGGTGATGGGTGTCGAACAGTACCTGCTGCTGCGTATCGGCGACACGAACTTCGAGCGCCAGCAGTTGCAGTTCGACGGTTCGGGCGCCGGTTCGAAATTCGGCAAGTTCCCCGACCGCGACGCCACGAAGAACCTCTCGGCCGGGCAGTGGTACCATGTGGCCTGCACCTACGATCAGGCAACCCGCCGCGTCTGCATCTATGTCAATGGCGAGTTGCAGAGCGAGGGCACCGAAATGGGCCTTACCTCGATGAGCGAGGATACGCGCATCAACCTCGCCATGCGGGCCCTCTACGACTACTATCTGAGCAATCCGACCCCGGACAACGAGAAGAAGTACGGCGGTTTCGGCGATGCCTACCAGTTCTTTATCGGCAAATCCTATGACGATTACCGCCCGCTGAACGGCAAGATTGCCGAGGCGCGTGTCTGGTCCGTGGCCCGCACGCAGCAGCAGATCTGGGAGAACATGTACGAAATCGCCGATCCCGCGAGCGATCCGACCCTGCTGGGCTACTGGAAATTCAACGAGGGTGCGGGCAATACCGTCAAGGACTACTCGATGTACGGCAACGACGGCGAAGCCGAGATCGACATCGTTTGGCCCGACGGCATCGAGATTCCGAAAATCAACGAAACGGAGGAGTAAACCATGAAAACGCAAATCAAGATGAAAAATATCCCGAGAATTCTCTTGGCAACGGTATTGGCGGCGGGCCTTGCGGCCTGCGACGCCGATCCGATAGACACGACACGCGGCGAACTCCCCGACAAGGAGCCGCTGGAGAATACATATGCCCGTCTGAGAAGTACGCGGTCTGCAACCAATATCGCAGTAATAGGCCTTACCGAGGGGAATTCTACGGATGAGGACTACATCTATTGCGGTTTGACGCAAGCTGCAAAAAACGACATGCAAGTGTCTGTTCACGCCGATATGGATTTTGTCGAGGTGTATAATCAAAAGTATGGAACAGAATTGGAGCCCTTCCCCAGTGAGAATGTCGAATTTTCTGAAATGGGGAATCTCCATATTGCTGCTGGTGAAAAATTTTCCGACCGAATTACCGTATCTGTCAAGTCCGACGGAGTGGCAGAAGGCACCTATCTCCTCCCGATTGCAATTGCATCGGACAATGTCGCTTTTTCCGAAGAGAATCAGGTAATCTATTATGGCGTCAAAGTTCGCAGTGTATCAGTTGGAGAATATGATCTCGACACGGATTATGTCTCTGTATTTTATCTGAATACGACCGATTATCAGCCCCTGCTGGCGGATATATGGACTTTGGAAAAGATTGAAATGCCCTCTTTCCAAACCATGTGGAAGCATCTGTTGGGAAATATCATCAATCTGCGCGTGGTAAGAATCGGATATGACGCAACCACAGGCCGCGCCTTGTTGGACCTCAATTCGGACATTCGCTATGTTCTGGAGCATACCGACAAATATATCTGTCCGTTGCAGGACAAGGGTCGTAAGGTCTGCCTTTCGATCGAAGGCAGCAATTCCGGACTGGGCTTCTGCAATCTCTCGGACGCGCAGATCGCTGATTTCGCGGCACAGGTCAAGTCCTGTCTCGAAACTTACGACCTCGATGGAGTGAACCTCTGGGACCGCAATTCCGGGTACGGAGAAGTGGAGGGAATGCCCGCCATGAATACCACCTCCTACCCGAAACTTATCAAGGCCCTGCGCGAAACACTCGGTTCGGATAAGTTGGTAACCCTCACTGATTACGAGGAGCCTACCGAATACTTCTGGGATACCGAAGCAACCGGCGGAATAGAAGTCGGGCAATACCTCGACTATGCCTGGTCCGGATATATGGATCCTAATGAAGAATTACAGATTGTTGATCCGTATGTAGATGCAGATATGGCTGCTCAATACGGTATCATATTGCATGACCGAAAGGTAATAGCAGGTTTACCCAGAGACCGATTTGGATCTGTCGCGATGCCATGGTATCCATTGACCAGCCCAATTCTAAATGATCCCAACATGACCTGCTATGTTAATGTCGGTATGTGGGCTATGATGTTCCCGGAAAGAAGTAAGGTCGTGGTATATAGTGATCTGATTACCTTAATGCAAGGAGCCGAATGGGAAGGAGCAATGAGAGCTGTTCCTGATCTTTTTTGGGGAGTTGCATTTGGAGAGGGAGCCTTAGAAGGAACATATTATTATCAGACTGATGTCCTTAATACATATAATGGAGGGGTCTCCTTCGAATATGGACATCTTGAAAAAGATTGGTAAAAACTCGATAGGACTTATGTCTATCTTCAACAAAATTATTCTAACCTAAATTCTCACAAATCATGAAAAAACAACTTTTAACTTTGGCAACGGTGCTGTTTGCAGCAGGTGCTCTGTTTACTTCGTGTGCAAACGATCCGGAGGAACCGCAGATTCAGCCTGACGGAACCCAAATCTCGACTCGTGCTTACGGTGACAAGTCTCCGAAGACTATGGTCTATGTGGAGACCAACGACGTCAATCCGCTCAATGCCCTCTGTTGGGAGATGAATGGTGAAAAGTTCATCGACATACTCAACCTCTTCGCTTCGAACATTCATAAGGATTCCGACGGATACCCGACGGTTTATCTCAACGACAAACTGACCCGTGTTCTGGAGCCCGATCCCAACAATCCGACTGAGACCGGTTTCCATAAATATGTGGAGCCGCTTCAGGAGGAAGGTATCAAAGTCTGCATGACCTCGCTGGGAGACTGGCAAGGCATCGGTGTTGCCAATTTGACCCCTGAAATGGCTGACCGATATGCCGATATTCTGGTTTATTGCGTGGATCGTTATGGCCTGGATGGTATCAATTTCGATGATGAATATGCTAATTATTCTTCGACAATTTATAATTCATATTCTCATGTAATCAAGGCTCTTCGTGCCAAGCTTGATGCCAAATTTGGTACAGGAAACAAACTGATTACGGTATTCCGGTGGGGTAACTACAGCCAGATTGATGTTACAGCCGGAGGAATGATTGACTATGCAGATCATGGAACATTTGGACCGAATGTATTTATCTCATCAAGTAGTATGTTGGGTGTGCCAAACGATCGTTGGATGCCTCAGGCAATTCAATTGGGTACAAATTATATTCAGTATTTTTTAAATCAAATTACCACCAGGTCTTCTCAGGCAGCAAGTGGAAACTACGGCGGTATTATGATGTTCAACCTGCGTCCTTCCAATGATATCAACCCGCAACCTGAGGAGAGGCGTCCCGTCCCCGAATAGTTTCCTCCGGCCCCTCCGTCATCCGGACCGTTGTTGGTAATTGGGTTGCTGGAGAAAGGCTTGTTATCATTGGAGTCCGGTTCGTTGCTGTACAGATCCGGGGTAAAGCCTGCCACACGGAGAATATTCTCTGCGGCTTCCGCCGAACCACCGAAAGTTTGCCGTAAGGATGAAAAAAACTTAACCAACGTGGTGTGGGCCAGCTTTCGGTGGGCGATGTTCTCTACACGTTGCTCGTCGGTAGCGTTGCTTCCCAACTTTTTCTGCACCCAATGGCCATCGGCATTCTGAGAATAGCCCCAGGCTGCCAGTTGCTCGAAGTCGAAGCCTCCCTTGCGCATGAGGTCCTGTGCCTTGGCGGTGCTGGATATGGCATCCCTGTATGCTGTGGCTGCACGAACAATCTCGGGAACGGTTGTATTGTTGATGTATTGGGCATAGTCATACGTCTGTGCCGCCACAGCCTCCGACATTTCGCCAATCTTGTCATTATACACCACCTTGCCATTGACCATCCTCCATAGGCTCGTGTCGAGGTCTTTGTCCTGCTGCCCGAAGCGTTCATGCACGGTATTCAGGAAAGCGTTTACTTCCAGTACCGAGTTCAGTTTGCCGAGTTCAGCATAAGCCGAGTTGATACGTGTCTGGCTGTCCCGTTTGGCCAACGTGACCAGAGCGTCCCGAATATCATCCTGACGGGCATCATCCATGTTGTAGACATCGTTGATGGTCATCATGCCTTCCGAGGAAGCCGCCGCAAAGGAGCCCATGAATCCTGCCCACCAATGTTTCGTAAAGGCACCGATTTTATGCCCCGACGCCTCCTCGATGGTCTTTCCAGCCACCACTTCCTCCACTGCACGTTTGGTCTTGACGGCCATACGGTAAGTGTCATTCAACGACGAGTAAAGTGCTTCGATGGATGGGTAGCGGTATTTCCTGTTCTGCTCGATCTCCTCCAATACGGCATCTTTGGCCTCTTTGACCTTCCAGGTTTTGTACGCAACCCAGCCCAGGGCTCCGACCAAAGCTGCGATGCCGGCCGTTGCCGCCACGGCGCCAGTACCGATGGCGCTCAGTGAGGCGGCAGCGCCGGTCAGTCCGGTTCCGGTAGCTACCTGAGTGGCGAACAGAGACTTGAGTACGTTCTGAGCCCCGATAGTGCCGCCTCCGGCCAGCAATGCCCTTGCCATAGCTCCACGGCCTGCCACGCCTGCTGCCTGCATGGTGGAAACGATGGCTCTTTTCTGAGCAAATGACAGTTTTCCCGCACCCCCGAAGCCGATAAGCCCCTGAATGGCCTCAATGGAAGTGGTAGCTGCGGCCTGTTTCCCGATAAAGCCGACAGCTATGCCGATATTGGTCAACGCACCTGCCACCTTGAACAGACGGGTAGCCACAACACCGGTAAACACCAGCGGTTCTATCCAGTGGAAGTTACGGGTAACCCAGGCCCCGATATTGCCGATTACCGTAAATATGTCCAGTAGTGCGTTCCCGATAGAAACCAGTCCTCGTGTGAATTCGGGCGCCTTGAACTTCTCCAGCAAAGACCGCAATACCGAGCGGATGGAAGGTTCCAGCACCTCGTATGCCTGCATGAACCCTTCGGTAAGCTGGGAGGTCACCTGTGCCCACAGCCCCTTGGTCGTATTCTGCTTGACCAGTGCCAGCTCGGAGGAAATACCTTGTGAACCCCGGTTATGCGCCGTAAGCGTCCGCAACTGATCGTAATTCCGAACAAACATCATGGCCGCATTTCCTCCGATTTTACCGAAGATGGACTGCATATCAGCCATAGATGCACCCTTTCTGTTCAGCTCCTCGAAGATGTCAGCCAGAGGTCTCAATTTCTCGACCATGACTCCCTCGATATCTCTCATTTCGGTAAACTGGACTCCCAAGCGGTCAAGTACCTTCTGCGCCTCTTTTGTGGGTTTGGCAAAACGGGTAGCCATGGCACGCAAGGAGGTTCCTGCCAGGGTGCCTTTCAGACCCATATTTCCCAACAAACCGATGGCGGCACTGGCTTCCGTAAAGTCAATACCGGCCATGCGAAGGTATCCGGCTGCCATCTTGTAGGATTCAGCCACCTCCACAATATTGACGTTTGATCGAGATATGGTCGATGCGATGACATCGGCCACACTGTCCATGCTGTCGTTGTTGATGTCGTAACCAGCCATGATGTTGGTGGCAAGGTCGGCGATGTAGGCCACGTCATTGTCGCCGATCAGAGCCAGATTCGTAATAGGACGAATCGACTTGTGAATGGTATCAATGTTCATGCCCGCCATTGTCAGGTACTTGACAGCACCGGCAATTTCCACAGCCGTATATTTGGTATCGATACCGATTTTACGGACGTGGCGGGCCATATTGTCAAACCGGGTCTCGAAAGTTTTCAGGTCAGTATCGGCCACTTTCAGAATGGAGTGTGCCGACTCCATGATATTGGAGTATTCAATGGCTTTTGTCAATTCCGAACGCACAAAGCTGTAGCCCATGTAGGCATTGAGCATCGAAGCGAACGGCAAGTTCCGCAGCGAGGGTGCATGGGAGTATTGGATACGGTTGATGGCGGCGCGACGCTTGCTGCGGTACAGCGTTCCGGCGGCCGTGTTTTCGCGCTGCATCAGCCGCACAGACTGCATGGCGTTGCGCTGTTCCTGCCGTCGTGCATTCTGTTCCGCTTTCTTCTGTGCCGCAGCCTCAGCCCTCAGGCGGGCATCTTCCGCCTTTCGCCGGGCTGTTGCTTCCTTGCGCGCCGCGTCTTCCGCCTGACGCCGCAGCCGTTCCGCTTCCCTTGCTGCGTTCTTGCGCTGCAGCTCCTGTTGCTTCTCCGAATCAAGACGTGCCTTGCGACGCTGCTGCGCCTCAAAATTCTCTTCGTCCTGGACCAGTTTCTGACGGTGGAGCTGCTGTTGGGTGTACAGCCGCTCCATGAGTCTCTGCTGCGCCTTTTCGGGCAACGCGAAAGCCGTTGGAGCATATGGAACCGGCACACCCGAAGCCAAAGAAATGCCGGCACTTCCCAATCCCCCCTGAATATTCAGGGAGATAGAGGAAGCGCGCCGGACTTGTCCCAATAACGCCAGAATGTTTCTCAACCGCTGTTCCGCCTGGTCGGTCTTGATATTGAGTTCCCGGCCCCGCTCCATGTATGTGAGAGCCGAGTTTATTTTGCCAATGGCCTTCGTGATGCGTTTCTGAGCATCTGCCATGGCCGACACCGAAGAGGAGGCGTTCCGTTCAATTTCCGCCTTGCGCGCTTCTGCCGCCTTCTTCTCATACAGGCTTTTCGCGCTTGCTTTGATTTTTTTGCTGTCCAGAGCCTGTGCCGTACCGATGGAAAGCGTGATGCCTCTGGAAAGTTCTGCTATCTCCGTCAGCAGTTTCTTGACCCTTTCAAGTTTCGCCTCGCTGTTCTTCGTGTCAATGGTCAAACGATAATCGAAGCTCCGCTTTTTCCCGTTCTTGGTTCGAAACACCCGGTCAATCTCGTCCATCATGTTCTTGATGTTCGTGATGGCCGGAGTCAACGATGCCTTCGCCTGCACAAGTTTCCCGACGGCCTCACCGAAGGCGATGACCTGCTTGGTACCCTGCGAGGCTTCTACGTTGATGGTATAATTGACCTGGTAATTTTGTTCCTGAGGCATGAGGTTGAGTCGCTTCTATCTTAAAAAGGAATAGGTCTGTAAGGCTGAAGGAGATTAAAAAACGGCCAGTCGCAGGACACGCACATTCGTTTTTTGCACTGTCCGATTTTTGTATTATTTTTGTTAAGTGACTGTCTGAAAAGCTATCAAAAACACAATACGAATTATGGCACGACAAAAGAAAGAACCGGAAACCCTGGAGAGCTTCACGCAAAAATGCATGCAGCGGCCGATGGCCAAAATCATAGAGGAACTGTTCAACACACGAACAGAACTTATGGAATGCCGACGGGCTATCGGAGGCCTGAAGCGGCGGAAGGAATCGGGAGTGACGAAGGAGGAGATCCAGCGTCTGCAAAACATTGAACGCAAGTATAAGAAGATACTGGGTTTGGCCGCAGACGTGGCTAATGCTGACGATTAGTCGGGTATCTGTTATTCGATAAAAAAGCGGGGCGCACACTATTTGTGCAGCCCCGCTTTCATCAGTTCCTGGTTGAGATGTATCGCTTGCATCTGTTCGTGCAGCCAGAGTGCCTCTTCCGACAGCATGGCAAATTCCTCATCCGTGACTGTGTCAAGGTTTACGCCGGGGAAGTAATGACGGACGTAAATCATCCGTTGTCGGATGCGCTGCTCGTCCGTCACAACCCACCGGCTTATAAGTTTACCAGGACGCTCTGTCGTGTAGTGATGAGTTCCGACAACTGTCCCATCAGGCCGAAGAGGAACAGCGAATCATTGTCGACAAGTTCCTTGTCTCCATCCATGAAGCAGTCGCGCGCCAGTGTGCGCATGGCCAGGACCTCATCCTTCTTTGAGGCAGCCATGAATTTGGAGAACTGCGGGAAGGTGGGTTCCGCCATAAAAGCGACGTAATATTCCTTTTCCCCGCATTCGGTCTCCCCATATACAACCATCGGGTAAACCTTGCGCAGTTTTTTCTCTTCTTTGATTTTGAGGGCTTTTTCCTTGATTTTGGCTTCCTGTTCCAGCGTAAGCATCTTTTCTTCCATATCGAAATGAATTTGATCCATTTAAAGTGTAGGGGAAGATCCCCCGGAAAGATTACAAAAACACGAATTATCTCGCATCTGAATAAACAGCCCGAGCATTAAGCATTGATTTCTCTATGCAATTCATCTGAATACTCAAAAAAATGATATACGGCCCGATCATACCTATGCCTGTCTATTGGAGCCGCTTACATGGCCGATGTATATACAGATGGCAATATGGCAGAGACGAAAAATCTATTCCAATATTTGTAACATCAGATAATTATCGTTACTTTTGTACTGTTATCACGCGAAGTGATAATGGTACAAAATAGATGATAATGGATATAAGGGAAATCATAATAGCCGGGATAACTGTCGCATTGACACCAATCGAACGCTCAGAACTGAAAGGCCTGAATTTCGATATGGTCACGCGATTCAATTTCTATCATGGCACGTTCAACGAGCAAGTGTTCTGCTTTGCTTCCCAAAACGGTACGGCAACGCTGACTCCGGCCAATTATCGCAGATACGCGGAACGTGTAGAAACGATAGTCGGCGTGCCGGTCGTCTTCATTCTCGATGCCGCAACCTACATCAATCGCAGCCGTTTGATTGAACAGGGAGTCTATTTTGTAGTATCCAGAAAATATGCCTTCCTGCCGACGCTGTTGGTAAATGCCATAGAGAAATCTCGAAAACCCAAAAAGAGCAGACTTCTGTCTCCGGTGGCGCAGTATCTTTTGTTGTATTATCTGCAATCTTCGTTGCATGAAGGCTGTACCATAAAGGATTTTGAAAATATCTGTCCGTACTCTTATCAATCAATCGGGCGGGGACTGTTGGATTTGGAACAATTCGGGCTCTGCCGGTCTGAAATGATTCCCAATGTGGAGAAAAGAGTAATTTTTACGCTCTCCAAGCAGGAGCTTTGGAAAAAGGCTGTGCCGTTTATGCGGAGCCCGATTCGTTGGGTATATTACACGGACGATGATTTACCGGACAATCTGATGATAAGCGGAATCAACGCCCTGTCACACTACTCGCATCTGAATCCGGAAGAGAGGCGGACCGTTGCCATCCTGGACCGGGATTTCAAAGATATGATGTCGGAAGGCTTGAAGGTTGACGACATGGAAGGAAAACATTGCATCGAGGTTTGGATATACCATCCGCGGATGTTCCCGGACACGGAATATGTCGACAAACTATCCTTGTACCTGTCGTTACGGCACGATACGGACGCAAGGGTGGAAGGTGAATTGGAATATGTAATCAAGACAATAAAATGGTAAGAGGTTTAGAAAAATTCAAGGAGTATTTTAAGGAGTTCAGCGACAATTATATCATTATTGGCGGAACGGCTTGTGATATCGCGTTGACGGGTAGCGACATGCCGCCCAGAGCCACGGATGACATAGACATGATTTTGATTGTCGATAACATAACCCCGGAATTTGGCCAACGGTTCTGGCAATTCATCTCGGAAGGAGAATATCAAAACCGTGAACGTAAGCGTGGAGCAGGCAAAGAGCCCGCGCCCGAGTTATTCCGGTTCATCAAACCGTCTCCCGGTTATCCAATCCGCATCGAGCTGCTGTCCACACGACCGGATATCCTTGGAGAACCTACCGGATTCCACCTGACCCCCATTCCTGTCGGTGAAAAGCTCTCCAGTCTGTCCGCCATCGTTATGGATCCGGACTGCTATCAGTTCACCATCGAGAACAGCATGATACATGAGGGTTTGAGAGTTGCCACACCATTGAGTCTGATTTGCCTGAAAGTGCGGGCGTTTCTCAATCTTACGGAAGAGAAGAAAACCAATCCTGAAATCCGCAGCCAGGATATAAAGAAACATAGGGACGATGTGTTCAAACTGCTGGTGACCTCTATTGATCCTACAAATACGATTCTTCTTCCCGATTCATTGAAGGAAGACATGAAAACATTTGCGGATATGATGGAGGCGTCGCTGCCGAACCAGTCCTTACAAGACAGGTTGCGAGTGGACGATGAACAGATCAGAACTTTTATTGCAATAATGAGAGAAGTATTCGTATTATAATATGAAGATACAATATGCCAGCGACCTGCATCTTGAGTTCTCCGATAACAGCCGCTTTTTGAAAGAGCACCCGCTTGAAGTGACGGGAGATATTCTCCTCCTGGCTGGCGACATCGGCTATATCGGAGACGACAACTATTCCACGCATCCCTTCTGGAGCTGGGCATCGGACCATTACCGCCAGGTTATCGTCATCCCAGGCAATCACGAGTTTTACAAGCTGTTTGACATCGACAAGCTTTACAACGGCTGGAGTTATGCCATTCGGAAGAACATCACCTGTCATTATAATGCCGTCATTCCCCTGTCCGCAGATACGACGTTAATCGCCACGACCCTATGGTCTAAAATCTCCATGCAGGATGCCTACGCCACGGAGAGTGCCATCAGCGATTTCAAGCGTATCCGTTACGGCAACGAACCGCTGGACTGGACCCGTTTCAACGACGAGCATTACCGTTGTGTCCGTTTCCTGAAGGACAGTATCGCCCGAAGTTCGGCCCGACATATCCTTGTCGCCACACATCATGTGCCTTCCTTCAAATTGCTAGCCTCAGAGTTTAAGGGCAGTCCGTTGAACGGGGCGTTTGTCGTCGAGTTAGGTGATTTCATCGAAGCAAGTCCCGTGGAATACTGGATATACGGGCATTCCCACCGGAATATGGACAAGCGAATCGGCCATACCATGTGTCTTTCAAACCAGCTCGGCTATGTTTTCAGCGGTGAGCATATCGGTTTCTTGCCGGGAAAATACATCGAAGTCTGAACAATAAAAGGTGCGCAAGGCCTATGCCATGCGCACCCTCCTGAGAAAAATGGGGACATGAACAGGATCATAGCCTGACCAAACATCCTTCAATTCCACTCTGTTCAAGCCTTTCCGTATTTTGTCGGTCGAAGGCAATCAAGCAGGACGGAGCGCCCGCGGGACCTCCCTGTACTCCCGAGGCGTGGCAAAAGCTCACCCTTCCCTTGATAAAGAGAATAGAGTCCGCACGGGGGAAAATCAGTTCCTGAAACAGTTTCGTGTCTGTCCTGACAAACGTCAGCGCCACGGCATTGCGATGTTCCGCGCACCGCTGTATGAACTGTGCGATGAGCGCCTTGTCATACGGCGGATTGCAGAATACACGGCCATGCCACGGGAGTCTGAGCCCGTCGTCCTCGACCGTATAATGGTGCGCCGCAATGTCCCACGGACGGTTCACCGGCGCACAAGGGTCCAAATCGAACGTTCCCAGCCGCTGCAAGATGGACGGCGGGGTCAGCCATTCATTCTTTCCCGTTGCAGTATTTCCTTCAAAAGTTACATTCATAGCCGGCCATTAAATGGTATCCCCTGAACCGATTTGAATATCGAAAGGATTCAAATCGAATTCGTGGGTGATGTTCGTGTCATCCTGCTGGGACTCCAGGCAATCCTCGGTGAAGATACAGCCTTTCAGGGTGACGGTTGTGGTCGTCCAGTCCTCGGAAGCCATCGGGTTGGCAAAGGAGATGATCAGGTCGAACTCTCCGATTTCGAGCAACGAGCCATAGACCGAGCGCAGCAACTGCTGTGTGGCGTAATCCATGGTGATGGACGCCGAATAAGTGATGTTCCCGAATCCGCGGGACACGGGCTTTCCACCCATGCCGTAGTTGGATTCCACCTTGCGCTTTTTGGACCATTTTATCGCCGACACGCCTTCAAGCGTAGTCGAGCCTTCGTCGATTCCCAGAGCTGTCGATGACAAGGTAATCATCGACCATGAGTATGCTACATTATTGATTACAGCCATAATGCTGGTATTAAGCGGTTAATGAGAGACCCTCTTCGACGTAAATCTTGACAGCCACACCGACCGGCACAATGACATACGAGATGCGGAGCGTGTCGTCGACCAATACGTTCTGATTGGCGTCTATGGTCACGGCATACCCGGAAATCTCCTGTGCGGCCTGCATCTTGGCCAGAATATCTCCGATAAGCGTCTTGAAAGCCGTTATCTTGGATGCCGCGAGATACCCCGTCGAGGGATTTACCAGCAGCGGCGAATTGACATAGGGAAGCAGCGCGGCACGTACGGCCCTGCGGCTTTTGTTGATAGTCCTGTTGCGGGCAATGGTACGGTAATCGCCCGTGGAGCAGGTCTGGTCCTTGGAAATATAGATGCCGTTCTCCCGTCCTGCGTACTTGATGGGGAAGATATACCCCTTATCATCAAGCTCGTCCAGCAATGCCGGAGAAAGGGATTCGTAACGGTTCAGACTAAGGAAGTTTTCCTCTGCCTCGTCCAGGTTGATATCTCCGAACCCCAGTTCTATTTCCTGGAAGTCATCGGTGAACAGGTTGAACTGCTTCACCCATGCGATGGATTCCTGCACGCCGGCTTTCGCGATGGCACCCATCACTGCCCCGAGGAACCCCACGGGAGTATGGTTGACGTTGCGCATCTGCATGAGGCCGACAGTCTCGTTATGTGCCTGTCCGAAGATACAGCTGATACGACTGGCCTCACAGATACAAGAGGGGATCTTGTTCAGGTCGATCTGGCGACCCTCGGTCGTATCTGCACCCGTGTTGGAAGGGTTTGCCGAGAGAATGAGCGACAGAGGCTGGTTCTGTTCGGCAAGGCCGACAGCCACGTCATTCAGTCCCTTTACAAGATTGAGGTTGTACTTGTCTTCGCCTCCGTTGGCCTTCCACAACGGCTGTTCGGTCCAGATGCCGAGCTGGTTGATCATCCCTCCGGCAGCCCTTTGCATGATTTCCAATGCATCCCAGTTCGAGGAGCAGTCCGCGAACATGACATAAAGTTTCCCTGTCCCATTCACGTTTCCCGACATACGGAAAAACTCCCGTATGTGGTATGCCGGAATGCCGTGCAGGAAGTTGACGTTGGCTTCTTCCTCTTCCGTCGCTTCCACGCGTTCGATGATACCGAAATCATTGACGGCGGACTTGAAAGACGTGACATAGCACACATCTCCGAGTTTGAGTTTCGACTCGTTCGTTTTGCCGTATCCCTCAGTGAAGAGTGTCGGCTGCAAGGAGACGTCGAAGAGCAGTCCGGTCACCTTTTCGTTCCCGGAACCGGTATCGTACGGGATATTCCCGTCGACATCTTTGATAAAAACATTTCCAAGCGCCATTATGATTTCATTTTAGGTTGTTTGAAATACGGGTTTTTGTACAGCACGGCTTTCCCTCGAATGTGGATGGCAGTGTCCGGTGAGAAGGTACTACCCCCACAACATCGGCGAGTTTCTTGGGATTGTAGAAGCAGTAAAATACATTCTGGCAAACCCAGACAGCCCTCGCACCATCTACTCAGACAGCATCACCGCTATAACATGGTACAGGAATATGAAAACTGCCTCTTCAAGGCGTTGTCCAGCGTTACTTAAGGCGGAAGTTTTCCTGAAGGCGGTATTCGCCAGAATCGACGATATTGAAGTGGTCTATTGGGACAACAAAAGATGGGGTGAAATTCCGGCGGATTTTGGTAATAAATAAATGAATTTGATTATGGCAAAATTAAAATCTGAATCACAAAAATACGTTGAGCTGAAGGAGGAAGATTATCTTCTGTTAGTTGAAAACACAATTAAAATGGAAGCCTTGAAGATTGCAGGTATCGAGAAGATGCCCATCTATAAAGCGATGGAGCATATTCTCCAACATCAGCACATCGACCTCATGGTTAAGCCGGTATCCAGGAGATATTCCTGATATCGGTAATTGGACAATATCATACTCCCGATAACCCTATTTTAATATATGTATCAATTAAAACCAAATAGTCCTAATTAGTATAAATCAATAATAGCCAATTAGTTATAAAACAAGCGCATGTACGATACTATGAATACCGCACATGCGCTTCGTTTCCTTGTTTGCGATCATTTTTTAATGATTGGAAGAAAATTCTTCTCTATCAGCTCCTTATAAGCAAAATATTTCATATATATTTGCAAAAGGCGTTAGTTCGATTCTGGGCTTCCTATGTATGCCTACATAGACAGTTTCAGGAAATTCGGTAAAACTAACACTGATAATCAATCAATTAAAATCAAAAGGCCATATCCTTGACGGGTTGCGGATTTTTCATGCTCCGCAGCTACTCGAACATCTTCTCCCGCAGCGGAGATTCGGGGCCACCGCAGTCCGGGATCTTCCTCTCCCTTCGGGTCTCCGGCATCGCTCCGACACATCAGGGGTGTTATCGCACATACTCCCGGATGGCGGCCACGATCGCCGCATTCCCGGCCACGATCGAGACCCCGCGGTCCTGCCGCAGCGCCTGCACGACACCTCCGGCCTCCTGCACGATCAACTCGCCGGCACAGACGTCCCACTCGTGCAGCGCGAGCTCCCAGTAGCCGTCCATCGTCCCGGCAGCCACGCTGCACAGGTCGTAGGCCGCAGCCCCGAAGCGGCGCAGCCCCCGCACATGGGGGAGGATCCGCACGACGTTGTCGGTATTGTTGTCCGGGTCGCGGTCCTTGTCATAGGGAAATCCCGTAGCAACCACCGCCTCACCCAGACGCTGCTTGCTGCCGACCCGGATCTGCTGCGGCACGCCGCCGCGGCAGGAGCGGAACGCCCCGCCGCCGCGCACGGCCGTGAAGAGCTCGTCGAGCCAGGGGGCATAGACCACCCCGACGACCGGCTCGCCCCGAAAGCGAAGCCCGATCGAAACGGCAAAGACGGGCAGTCCCTGGCTGTAGTTGGTCGTCCCGTCGAGCGGATCGACCACCCAGAGCCAGTCGCTCGCGGCATCGCCCCGCTGGCCGCCCTCCTCGCCCAGCAGGGCATGCGAAGGGTAGCGCTCGGCCACCATGCGCGCAATGCAGGCTTCGCTCTCGCGGTCGGCGCGCGTCACGACATCGAACTCGTTGGACTTGGTCCCGATCTCGAGGTCGCTGCGGCGGAACCACTCGAGGTGGATCGCCCCGACCCGGCGGGCCATCTGCACGGCGAACTCCAGCAGTTCGCGTTTCTGCTCCTCTGCAACCATCGTCCGGTCGTCCCTATTTGCTTTCGGCGAAATACTTGTAGAAATAGGGGATCGTCTCCAACCCGCGGCGGAACTGTTCGAGTCCGTAGCTCTCGTTGGGCGAGTGGATCGCATCCTCGGCCAGTCCGAAGCCGATGAGCAGCGACTTGATGCCGAGAATCGACTCGAAACCGCTGATGATCGGAATCGACCCTCCGGAGTAGAAGGGCAGGGGCTTGCAGCCGAAGGTCGTCTCGATGGCCTTCGCCGCAGCCTTGTAGGCCGGCATGTCGGTCGGTGCGACGTAGGGCATGCCGCCATGGAGCGATCGGACGGTGACCTTCACGCTCTTCGGGGCAATCTTGCGGAAATGCTTCTCGAAGAGCTTCGAGATCTTGCGGTAGTCCTGATTGGGCACCAGCCGCATCGAGATCTTGGCCGAGGCCTTCGACGGAATCACGGTCTTGGTTCCCTCGCCCGTATAGCCGCCCCAGATGCCGTTCACGTCGAGCGACGGACGCACACCCGTGCGTTCGAGCGTCGTGTAGCCGGCTTCGCCCTCCACGTCGCCGATGTCGAGCGATTTCTTGTAGGCCGACAGATTGAACGGCGCCTTGTTGAAGGCCCGACGCTCGGCGGGGGTCAGCTCCCGCACGTCGTCGTAGAATCCGGGGATCGTGACATGTCCGTTCCCGTCAATGAGCCCGGCCACCAGCCGGGCCAGCACGTTGGCCGGGTTGGCCACTGCACCGCCGAAGAGTCCCGAGTGCAGGTCCTTGTTCGGGCCCTCCACTTCAACCTCCATGTAAGCCAAACCGCGCAAGCCACATGTAATAGAGGGCGTTTGCAGCGACAGCATCGAGGTATCCGACACCAGAATGATGTCGGCCTTGAGCATCTTCCTGTGCTCGCGGCAGAAGTCATAGAGGCTTGCCGAACCGATCTCCTCCTCGCCCTCGAGCATGAACTTCACGTTGCAGGGCAGCGAGTCGGTGGCACACATCGCCTCGAATGCCTTGGCGTGCATCCACAGCTGCCCCTTGTCGTCATCGGCGCCGCGGGCCCAGATGCGGCCGTCGCGGACGACCGGCTCGAAGGGGTCCGTGCGCCACTCGTCGCGCGGATCCACCGGCATCACGTCGTAGTGGCCGTAGACCAGCACCGTGCGAGCCTTCGGATCGACGGTCTTCTCGGCATAGACCACCGGATTCCCGGCCGTGGGGTAGACCTCCGCACGGTCGGCCCCGGCCTTGGCCAGGGCGGCAGCCAGCCATTCGGCGCAGCGCTGCATGTCGGGTTTGTGGGTCGATTCGGCGCTGATCGACGGAATGCGGATCAGGTCGAACAGCTCCTCGAGGAAACGCGCCTCGTTCGCTTCGATGTATTTTTTTACGTTCTCCATATTCACAATGTTCAAATCTCTTTCTGCAACACGTAATGATCGGCCAGCTCGCCCGTGATCGGCTTCCGGTCGCCGTCGAGCATCCGCAGGCGGTTCTCCTCGACCTTGTAGCAGCCTCCCTGTCCGCCGTCATCGGGCGTCAGGACAAGCAGGTTGCCCTCCACCTCAAAGGCGCCCTGTTCGTCGAACGCCACATCCCGTTCGAGATACTCCATGTGCAACGCATAGCGGCCGTCGGCCGAAAGCGTGAGGGTCGTGACGATACCCGGGCAGTCGGCTGCCGGCAGCGTCCCCTTGTAGGTGCCGTGGTAGTCGAGCGCATTCTCGGCATGGTGCATGTCCACCACCTCGGTTCCGGCTTCTGCCGTCCCGGTCGTCCCGGCCGCCTGGCGGCGGGACGGGCCGCCGCACGACGCCAGCACGAGGGCCGACGCCAGCAGCAGCACATTCATTCCGTTGATTCGCATGGTCCTGACAATAGTTCGGCGTGTTTCTTCCGTTACCCTGCAGTTACTCCTTGCAGATCGCCTCGATTTCGGCAATGAACCGCTTGGCCAGCGCATCGGCCTCGTCCATCGACTTGGCCTCGGTGTAGACGCGGATGATCGGCTCGGTATTCGACTTGCGCAGGTGCACCCAGTTCTCGGGAAAATCGATCTTAACGCCGTCGATATCATTCACATTCTCATTGGCATAGCGCTCCTTTACCTCACGCAGCACTTTATCCACATCGATAGCCGGCGTGAGCTGAATCTTGTTCTTCGAGGCGAAATACGACGGATAGGTCGCGCGCAACTGCGTCATCGTCAGCCCGCGCTCGGTGAGCCACGTCAGGAAGAGCGCCGTGCCCACAAGCGCGTCGCGCCCGTAGTGCAGCTCGGGATAGATCACGCCGCCGTTGCCTTCACCGCCGATCACGGCACCGACCTCCCGCATCTTCGTCGTGACGTTCACCTCGCCGACGGCCGAAGCGTAATACCGGCAGCCGTGCCGCTCGGTCACGTCACGCAGCGCCCGGGACGAGGAGAGGTTCGAGACCGTATCGCCCGGCGTCTTCGAGAGGATGTAATCGGCGACGGCCACCAGCGTATACTCCTCGCCGAACATCGTGCCGTCCTCCGAAACGAAGGCCAGACGGTCCACGTCGGGATCGACCACGACACCCAGGTCGGCCTTCTCGCGCACGACCGCCTCCGAGATTCCGGTAAGGTTCTCGGGCAGCGGCTCGGGGTTGTGCGCGAAATCGCCCGTCGGCTCGCAGTTGAGTTCCACGACCTCGCAGCCCAGCTCGCGCAGCAGTTTCGGGATCACCACGCCGCCCACGGAGTTCACCGCATCGACGACCACCTTGTAGCGGCGTCTGCGCACGGCCTCGACATCGACCAGCGGCAGGGCCAGCACCCGGCGGATGTGCTCGTCGTTGAACGGCGCGCGCGACAGCACGTGGCCGATGGCGTCGATCTCCGGATAGTCGAACTCCTCCTCGGAGAGGGCCAGCACCTGCTTGCCCTCGGCATCGGAAAGGAACTCGCCGCGGCTGTTGAGCAGCTTCAGGGCGTTCCACTGCCGGGGGTTGTGCGACGCCGTGATGATGATGCCGCCGTCGGCCCGGTTCACGATGACGGCCATCTCGGTCCCGGGCGTCGTGCAGAGGCCCGCATTGATCACGTCGGCACCGCAGGCGAGCAGCGTGCCCTCGACCAGGTTGGAGACCATTTCCCCCGAGATGCGGGCGTCGCGCCCGACGACAACGACGGGTTTGCGGCCCTCGGTGCGCGCGGCGATCAGCCGCACGTAGGCCGTGGTGAACTTCACGACATCGGGCGGCGTCAGGTTCTCGCCCGAAGGGCCTCCGATCGTACCGCGGATGCCCGAAATCGACTTGATGAGTGTCATATTCCTCCTAAGGTTTACAGTTTGGTTCGAAGAGAAAAACCCGGATACTTATATTAATGAAAAAATCGCTCCGAAGTTTTGTTATTCGAGGTAAATATATTACTTTTATGCCAATTCTGAAAATTTAAACACGAAAATTATGAGAACGATTCCCGCTTCCGAATTGATTATCAACGACGACGGCTCGATATTCCACCTCCACCTCCGTCCCGAGCAGCTGGCCGACACGGTCATCCTCGTGGGCGACCCGGGCCGCGTGGCGCTTGTCGCCGAACATTTCGACAACCGGGAATGCGAAGTCTCGAACCGCGAATTCCGCACCGTCACGGGCACCTACAAGGGCCGGCGCATGACCGTGCTCTCGACCGGCATCGGCATCGGCAACATCGACATCTCGGTCACAGAGCTCGACGCCCTGGCCAACGTCGATTTCGCCACGCGGCAGGAGAAGGCCGAGAAACGGCGCCTGACGCTCGTGCGGCTCGGCACCTCGGGAGCCATCCAGCCCGACATCCGCGTCGGGGAGATGGTCTTCTCGCGCACGTCGGTCGGCTTCGACGGCCTGCTCAACTACTACAAGGGGCGCAACGAGGTCTGCGATCTGGAGATCGAGCGCGCCTTCATGGAGCACACCGGCTGGAACGAACTGCTTCCGAAGCCCTACTTCATCGACGCCGACCCGACGCTCTTCGAGCTCTTCCGCGACTGCACGCGCGAGGGCATCACCATCGCCGCACCGGGGTTCTACGCCCCGCAGGGCCGCTGGGTGCGTCTCGAGCCGCAGGACGTGCACCTGAACGAGAAGATCGAGTCGTTCGACTACCGCGGGCGCCGCATCACCAACTTCGAGATGGAGGGTTCGGCCCTGGCCGGCCTGGCGGCCCTCATGGGGCACCGCGCCGCCACGATCTGCACGATCATCGCCCAGCGGGTGGCGCTCGACGCCTGCACGGACTACAAGCCCTTCGTCCGGCGGATGATCGCAACGGCGCTCGACAAGCTCACCTCCCTGGACTGAAACACACGACACGCAATCAACATCAACAACAAGAAATAAGAGACAAGAGACTATGAAATTTTCCGTATCAAGCTCGGCACTGCTTTCGCTCCTGGCCACGACCGGCAAGGTCATCAGCAACAAGAATACGCTCCCGATCCTGGACTACTTCCTCATGGAACTCAACGGCACGACGCTCAAGGTGACCACCTCCGACCTGGAGACGACGCTCATCGGCTCGATCGAGGTGGACAGCGTCGAATCGGAGGGCACGATCGCCGCGCCAGGCAAACTGATGCTCGACTCGCTCAAGGAGTTCCCCGAACTGCCCCTGACGATCGACGTCAATGACAAGAACTGGGAGATCCGCATCGAGTGGAAGAGCGGCTCGCTCTCGATCCCGGGGGCCTCGGCCGTGAGCTACCCGGCCGTGCCGCAGCTGAGCGCCGAGAAGAAGGAGCTGACGCTCGATGTCGATACGCTCGTGAACGGCATCAACAAGACGATCTTCGCCACGGCCGACGACGAGTTGCGTCCCGTGATGAACGGCATCTACATCAACCTGCAGCCCTCGTCGCTGACCTTCGTGGGAACCGACGCCCACAAGCTCGTGAAATACGAGTCGGAGACTGAAAACGACATCACGGCCTCGTTCATCCTGCCCAAGAAGCCGGCCAACCTGCTCAAGACCGTGCTGCTGAAGGAGGAGGACGCCATCACCGTATCGTTCGACTCGAAGAACGCCATGTTCCGCCTCAAGAGCCACACGCTCGTCTGCCGGCTCATCGAGGGCAACTACCCGAACTACAACGCCGTGATTCCCTCGAACAACCCCAACAAGGTGCTCGTGGACCGCATCGAGCTGGTCAATGGCATCAAGCGCGTGGCCGTCTGCTCGAACCCGACGACGAACCTCATCCGCATGGACATCGCCGACAACCGCATCAACCTCACGGCCCAGGACATCGACTTCTCGGTATCGGCCAACGAGACCATCTCGTGCAGCTACGACGGACAGCCGATCGAAATCGGCTTCAAATCGACCTTCCTGGTCGAGATCCTCTCGAACATGGAGACCCCGACGGTCGTTATCGAACTGGCCGACTCGACGCGCGCGGGCGTCTTCAAGCCCGTCTACGACGACAAGCAGACCTTCTCGTCGCTCATGCTGCTCATGCCGATGATGATCAACGCCTAACGTCGCGCGGAATGAAGCTCAACCTCAAACGCCCGATCGTCTTCTTCGACCTCGAAACCACGGGGGTAGATACGGCCCGCGACCGCATCGTGGAGATCTCGATGATCAAGGTCATGCCCGACGGCGAGGAGATCACCCGCACGCGGCGGCTCAACCCCGGGATGCACATCCCGGCCGAAGCGACCGCCGTGCACGGCATCACGGACGACGACGTGAAGGAGTGCCCGACGTTCGCACAGGTCGCCAAGTCGCTCGAGCAGTTCATCCGCGGCTGCGACTTCGGAGGCTTCAACTCGAACCGTTTCGACCTGCCGGTGCTCGTGGAGGAGTTCCTCCGCGCCGGCGTGGACGTGGACCTCAAGAAGCGCAAGTTCATCGACGTGCAGAACATCTTCCACAAGAAGGAGCAGCGGACGCTCGTGGCGGCCTACAAGTTCTACTGCGACAAGGACCTCGACGACGCACATTCGGCCGAGGCCGACACGCGCGCCACCTACGAGGTGCTCAAGGCGCAGCTGGACCGCTATCCCGACCTGGAGAACGACGTGGCCGCCCTGGCCGACTTCTCGGCCCGCGGCGAAGCGGCCGACTACGCGGGGCGCATTCTCTACAACGACAAGGGCGAGGAGGTCTTCGGATTCGGCAAGTACAAGGGACGTTCGGTGGCCGAGATCTTCCGCCTCGAACCGAGTTACTACGCATGGATGATGAACGGTGATTTTCCGCTCTACACCAAAAAGGTCATCACCGAGATCCGCATGCGCGACAAAAACAGACAGGCATGAAACGACTCTGCACCCTGCTCCTGCTCACGGCATGGGGCCTCTCGGCGCTGGCGGCCGACAAGTCGCGCACGATCGTCTACATCAACGGCGCGAAGTACTACATCCACACCGTGCAGGCGGGTGAGACGCTCTATGGGCTCTCGAAGCTCTACGGCGTGGGCGAGAAGGTGATTCTGGAGAACAACCCCGCGCTGAACGGCGGGCTCCGCAGCGACGTGAACATCCGCATCCCGGTCATCGGGGCGGTCGGAGAAAGCCAGCCCTCGGACCGCAAGCTCCGCAAGACCTTCGACTTCCACTTCGTTGCCAAGGGCGAGACGCTCTATGCCATCTCGCGGCAGTATGAGATCCCGGTCAATACGATCATCGAGGACAACCCGGGCATCGACCCGACCCACCTGCGGCTGGGCGAGCGGATCCTGATCCGCCGCAAGCAGATCGGCTCGGAGAACGAGGCCGGCAGCCTGCAGCAGTGGGAAGAGTACCGGCAGTCGCTCAACAGCGTGGCCGACGCCGGCACGGCCTACCACATCGTACGCCCGGGCGAGACCTTCTATTCGCTCTCGCGCCGCTTCGGAATCACCGAGGCCGAACTGGGGGCACTCAACGGCGGGCTGAAGGCCGCCGACCTCAAGGCCGGGGCCATGATCAAGGTTCCGGGCGACGGACAGACGGCACCCGCCGCCACGGCCGACTCGCTCGCCGCGGCAACCGACGGATCCGCACTCCGGCCCGCCGCGGAGAACCGGCCGGTCGAGTTCCGGGCGCTGCGCCCCGGGCAGACGCTGCGCATCTCGCTGCTGCTGCCGGTCACGGCCCGCAACGGCGCGGCAAATCCCAACTACCTCGAGTTCTACCAGGGCTTCCTGCTGGGCCTCGACAGCGTGAAGCGCCTCGGCCGCTCGGTCGATGTCACGCTCTATGACACGGAGCGCAATCCCGACCGCATCCGCGAGATCGTCGATCTGCCGGCCGTCCGCGAATCCGACCTGATCGTCGGCCCGGTTTACGAGGAGGAGCTGCAGCCCGTCCTCCGGCTGGCCGAGGAGCGGGAGATACCCGTCGTATCGCCGCTCGCGCACATCGAGCACACGACGAGCGACGTGCTGTTCCAGTTGGCCCCCGACCCGGCGCGCAAGTACGACAAGGTCGCCGACCTGGTCGGACCGGACAAACACATCACCGTGATCCGCACGAAGACGACCGACAAGGAGTTCGAACAGGAGATGCTTGCCCTGCTGGGTGACCGCGAGTACACCTCCTATACCTATAAGTACGGAAGTTCGGCCTCTGGATCGGGCGGCAACAGCCCGCGTGACCTCACGCCGCTGCTCGAAAACAAGGACGACAACGTCTTCATCATCCTCTCGGACGACGAAGTGGACGTGGACCGCATCCTCGCGGCCCTGGCATCGGCCGACTCGAGCCTGCGGAGCCGCGGCCGCACGGCCCCTCGCTACACGGTGCTGGGCAACGTGCGCTGGAACCGCTACAACAACATCGACCGCACGACCTTCTTCCGCAACCGCGTGGTCTTCCTTTCGACCTACCACGCCAAACGCGACGCCAAGGTCGTGACGGCATTCGACAGCGACTACATTGAGTCCTTCGGCACGCTGCCGACGCTCTACTCCTACCGGGGCTACGACTCGGCGCTGATCTTCGCTCCGGCCATGTACGGCGACATCGAGTATGACCTCGAGGACCGCCGCTACACACCGCTGCAGACCGGCTACCGCTTCGAGCAGCGCGACACGGGTTCGAACCACGTGAACGGCAACTGGACGCGGGTGAACTACAACCCCGATTTCACAATCACCATCGAATAAGGCAGAAGCTATGGCATTGACCAATTCGATTCCGGAGAAGACCATCGAGCGGCTGAGCGAATACCGCCGGACGCTGCTCTCGTGCCACAAGCAGGGCATCACGCACATCTTCTCGCATGTGCTGGCAGGCATTCACGGCATCACGGCCGTACAGGTGCGCCGCGACCTGATGCTCATCGGCTTCTCGAGCGACACGAAGAAGGGCTACGACGTGCAGGTGCTCATCGACTACATCAGCAACATCCTCGACAGCCCCTCGCCGATGAACATCGCCGTGCTGGGCATGGGCCACCTGGGCCAGGCCATCACCAAGTACTTCAACGGCAAGGGACTGAACCTCAAGATCACGGCGGCATTCGACGTCGATCCGGAGAAGGTCGGGACGACCATCGACGGCATCCCGTGCTACCACATGGACTCTTTCGAGGAGATGGCCGAGGAGAAGGGCATCAGCATCGTCGTCGTCTCGTCGCCGACGAAGGTGGCGCCGAATCTGGTCGTACCGATCATCAACGCCGGCATCAAGGGGGTGCTCAACTTCACCTCCACGCCGCTGAACTTTCCGCAGGGCATCATCGTGGAAAACTACGACATCACGACCCTGCTCGAAAAGGTCGCCTATTTCGTCAAGGAGAACGAGGAGGAGAGCTCGTCCGACCGATGAAGGCTCGGCACATCCGGATATTCCGGGGATTCGACAACCTGCCGCACTTCGTACATCCGGCCGTGACGGTCGGATCTTTCGACGGCGTGCACCTCGGCCACAAGGCCCTGATCGACCGTCTGACGGCCGAAGCTCATGCACACGGCGGAGAGAGCATCGTCGTCACGTTCGACCCGCACCCCCGCATCACGCTCGGACGCGCCGCGGGGCTGCAGCTGCTCACTCCGCTCGACGAGAAGATCGCGCTGCTCGAACGCCTGGGCGTCGATCATGTCGTTGTCATTCCGTTCGACAAGGCATTCAGCGCCCTGTCCGGCAGGGAGTTTGTCCTGCACTACCTGATCGGCCGCCTCGGGGCCGAGACGCTCGTCGCGGGCTACGACCACCGCTTCGGCCACGACCGGATCGACTGCGATGCGGTCGCCGCACTGGGGCTCGGAATCGTCCGGGTCGATGAGTGCAACGTCGGGGGCACCCACGTCAGCTCGACGGCCATCCGCCGGCTCATCGAGGCCGGGGAGTTCTCCGAAGCCGAACGGCTGCTGGGCCATCCGATCCGCATCACCGAAAACAAAGGAACAAAATAAACCGATCCATGTTATCACACGACTGTAAAATCCGCGTCTGGTACAAGCACACCGACCAGATGGCCATCTGCCACCACTCGAACTACATCTGCTACTACGAAGCGGCCCGCAGCGAACTGCTGCGCGACCTGGGCATGTCGTTTGCCGAGGTCGAGCGCCGGGGCATCATGATGCCGATCCTCGAGGTGCAGTCGAAATACCGCAAGCCGGCCTACTTCGACGAACTGCTCACCGTGCGCATCATCCTGCGCGAAAAACCCGCCGCACGCATCAACTTCTTCTACGAAATCTACAACGAGCAGGGCGAACTGATCAACACGGGCATGACGCAGCTGGGCTTCATCCACAGCGACACGCGCCGTCCGTGCCGCTGCCCGGAGTGGTTCCTCGAACTGCTCGACCGACGCTGGACGGAAGAGTAGCAGGAGGCTCCATGGGCCGAACCAGGGTCCGAAGACAAGGGAGAGCGGCATCCGGAATCATCCGGATGCCGCTCTCCCTTTCGTCCGAAGACTTCCATTTGTCTGACTGCACGGCAGACCCGTTCCGGAAAGCCTATTCGGCCAGTTTTTCGAGCAACACCTTCCTGAGTTGGGCATGATCCCTCAGGTCATTGCGCAGACGGAAGTTGCCGTCCCTGTCCACAACCACATAGGAAGGGATACCGTCGATCCCGAACCGATCGCAGAGCGACGTCCACCGCTCGCCATCGAGCCGGAAGTGCTTGCCCCGGATCCCGGGTATCATGGTCTTGTAGGTAACCAGCGGCGAAGTCTCGTTGGCAATATATACCCACACCAGATCGTCATTGGCAAGCTCTGCCGACTTGAGAGGCTCGACGGCTGCAATCGATGCCCGGCAGGGCCCGCACCACGTATTCCAGAAATCGACCAGAACCACCTTGCCCCGATAGGGCGCCACAATGGCCTCGAAAAGTTCGGCAAGAGGCACCTCGGGCGTCGGCTCGATCACGGCCTTGCCTTCGACTTCGGACAGAGCCAGCTGCACACGCTGCTGCATCGCCTCAAGCGCCTCGGCATAGAAGGGATTCTCCATCTCACGGAGCCGGGCGAAATCTTCTGCGGTCAGTTGGTTGTTCTCCGCCTTGCGGGGTAGTCCGGCTACCGCGCGCAAATCGACGACCACGCCCCGCTCAATACCTGCAATTGCGGGCCAATCGACCTCGGGAACCGTAACGGCATAGACGTAATCCGACACCCGCGGACCAACCAGCAGCGCCGGGTCGTTGATATCGAACAACTTGCAGACCTCGGCATAATGCTCCGCACCAAGTTTCGCAAACTGCCGTCCGAGCGGCTTCGAGTAGTCCCACATCTGATTGACATGCCGGTAATTATGTTCCAGCAGCTCCGTTGCCTCGACAAAGGCTGCGAGGGTCTCCTGACGCAGCGTGTTCAGCTGCAGCCGTTGCACGGAAGCCGGAGCGCCACAGCGCTCGATGCTGTCGGCCAGCGTGCGGTAGCGGTCCACAACCATCTGCACATACTCGTCGGCCGACATCCGGTAATCGGCGAATCTGCCGGTTCGCCGGTTGAGCGAAACGAACCCGGGAGTATTGTGCAGGTCGCCGAATACCGCATTGAGCCCGGCATACGTCCCGTTCGTATAACACCCGCGCAGGCAGGTCTGCGTTCCATTGCGGCGGTCAAGCAACCGGGCTCCGCTGGTCCGCAAATCGACATAGACGTCGATCGTCTCTCCGGGAGCAGTCCAGAACGACTCGAGGCAATCGCCGACCCCGCCGAACAGATACGACGTACCGTACTGCCCGAAGCGGAAAACGGCGGTCGCCGTCTCGGGATCGATCGGCGCAGTGTATGGCTGCTGCTGCCCGAAGATCGTGTTGGCATAGATCGCGGCCTGCTTGCCAAGTCCTTCGCGGTAACCGATGAAGTGCATGTTTACGGTCGTTTCGCCCACCTTGAATACGGGTTCGACGAAGAGCTCGCCGGAGGTCCCGGCCTGCACGTTGTCGGGCAGCCCCTCAGGCTCGGAATAGGAGGTGAGTCCCGTAAGGTCGATCCCGTAGAGTTTGAAGCAATCGTCGCAGTCCGACTCGATGAAGTCGAACGATCTGGTACCGCGAGGCAGCGGCTCGAAGGCCAACGTGAAGGAGGCTTCGCCCGATGCGGGCATCCAGAAAAGCGAATCGGGAGTGATGCCATCGGCACCGATCAGCCGGTATTTGCGCCCGCCGGCCGAGAGGTAGCTGCCCCCATCGATCCGGATCCAGTAGTGGGGCTGGAAATAGGCCTGCATGCGGAGCACGGTGGCCGAATCGGTCAATTCGACCCGCGGAATATCGAGCGTCATGGTGTTCGATGCCTCGATCAACGGATTCTCGACCACCCGTTCACGCGGCACACAACCAAAAAGCAGGCATCCCGAAAGAAGAAGAGAGGCCACGAAGAGTTGTATTTTCATGGGATAAACTTTTAGGGTTTCGTAAAATTAGCCATTATGCAGCTACTTTACAACTTTTTCGCAACATAAAAAAACACTGCCGGTTCCGGACAGTCCGGAACCGGCAGCAGGCTGGTACGGCAGGTCGCCGCACAACCGGGAAGCCGACGTTCAGCAGGTCGGGCGGACGGAAAGCCCCGTGGTCGGCCGCTCACGCGCCGAGCTTTCGGGCAAGCACCGCTTCGACCTCGGCAAGCGAGTGCATCGAGCCCATCTCCTCGGGCTCGAACGAAAGGTCGAAAGCCTCCTCGAGGGCGACGATCAGGTTCAGGTGAGCGAGGGAATCCCATTGCTCGCAGTTGCGTTGCGACAGCGTGTCGTCCACGCGGTCGATTCCGAGCGTCGTACGGAACACCCGGTACAAAGTCTCTTTACGGTCGTTCATCATCATTCGCATTCAATCGTGTAACAGGCATCGACCGCGGTATCCGCCGCGGTCAGATCCAACGTATAGCGCACGCTGCCGTCGGCACCGCGCGCCACGGGAGTGAAACCCTCCCGATCATAGAAGCGGGCCGTCTGCCCGTTCTTCGCCGTCGGGAGGTAGCAGGCCGAGAGCGTCGCAACCCCTTCGCGGCGCAGGAGGGCAAGCACCGTGCGCAGGAAGGCCCGCTCGATGCCCCGGCCCAGGATGCGGCAGCTCAGCAACAGGGTGTCGATCGCGCCGTCGGCCACGATCAGGCACCCCGTGATGCCGCTGTCGCCGAAGCGGTCGCGCACCGAAAGCGTGTAGACCCGGCCGCCGCTGTCCTCGATGCGGCGGATGTCGGCCTCGGAGTAGCGGCAGGTCGTCAGGTTGAACTGGTTGGTCTTCTGCGTCATCTGCGCCACGCGCGGACGGGTGAAGTCATCCGCGCGGCGGATTGTCAGCACCATGCCGAGGCTGCGCAGGTAGTCGCCGAAATCGGCATAGCCGCGTGCCGCCTCGGCCCGCGCGGCATTGGCCCGGTATTGCTCCGTCTTGGCCCGGTCCTCGGCCGTAAGGGCATAGATGCGGAAATAGCGGTCGGCCATATCGCGCAGGAACTCCGGCAGCCGGTAGGGCTGCTCCGGGAAGTCGGGAACGGCCACCTCGGGCACCATCCGCCGCACGAGTTCCCGCTCGGCCGGGTTGTCGTCCACGAAGACCATGCTGTCGAGCCCGATGTTGAGCTCGGCCGCCAGTTCGCGGATGTTGCCCGCCTTGTCGCGCCAGTTGATGCGCCGCGCGGCGAAATCACCGCGCCGCAGCACCAGTTCAGGGTTGCGCTCCCACACCTCGAGCACGTCGGCCTCGTTATTCTTGCTGCACACGGCCAGGATCACCCCCGTGCGGGCCAGTTCGCGGATGCCCTGCTGGAAGAGGAGGTAGGCATTGCCCGGATAGTCGCCGCCGATGCGGATGCCCTCGGGGCCCTCTTCGCCCAGCACACCGCCCCACAGCGTATTGTCGAGGTCGAGCACAAGGCACTTGCGCCGCTGCATGAGGGCCGCCCTGCGCTCCGCGGCGAACCAGTGCCGGAAATCGGACTGCAGCCGCGGACTGACCGCCGTCCGCGCAAGGAACCAGTGGCGCCAGTCGATCCGCTCGCCGCAGGCATAACGCCCGAGGAAGGAGGCGAAATCGAGCACGCGGACATTCGGGCGTGCGGCCGCAAAGGCATACAGCGCGGCATCGTAACGCGCCACGGCCGCACGCAGGGCTCCGCTGCCGCTCTCGACCGGCAGCACATAGGGGCAGGCCAGCGTGAAGAGGTAGCACATGCGGGCCGGACCGATGCGGTCGAGCACCAGCCTCAGGCGATCGATGTAGGAGTCGGCCTCGCGGATCTGCGCCCCGATGTCGCAGCCCACGGGCAGGGTGTAGGCCCAGACGCAGGCCGCGGCCTCCTCACCCAGGTCGGAGATGTCGCCGTAGCCCGAGCAGCGCACCCCTTCGGAGCCGAAGAGGGGCTCGACGGTGGTATTCCGGAAAACGAACAGGTCGGTCATAACGGTCGGTATTCGGCAAGGGGCGAGATGCGGCAGTTGCGGAAGACGTTGTAGACGGCGCCCCACGACAGGCCGACGCCGAAGCCGCAGAGGATCGTCTCCGTGCGCTGTCCGAGACGCCCGCACAGTTCCGAGACGATGGTCAGCGGGATCGAGGCCGAACTCGTGTTGCCGAAACGGTCGAGCGAGTAGGGGACCCGCTCGGCCGGATACTTGAGCTTGCGAACGAAGAAGTCGGTCATGAAGCGGTTGGCCTGGTGGAAGAGCAGGTAGTCGATCTCACCCAACGGGCGGCCGATGCGCTCGGTCAGCTCGCGGATCGTGCGCGGCACGACACGGATCGTGAAGTTGAAGACGTCCATGCCGTCCATGTAGACCTGATTGTCCGAGCGGCGGCTGCCGTCCGCACGCTCGACGGGCTGCAGGTTCTCGGCCGTCGCCGGGATGCGGCACCCGCCGGCAGGGATCTTCACCGCCTCTTCGCCGCTGCCGTCGCTCATCAGCAGGATGTGGCTGGGTTCGAAGTCGTCGCCGCATTCGATGAGCGTCGCCGTTCCGGCATCGCCGTAGAGCGGGGCGTTCACCTTGTCGTAAGGCGATACGACCTTCGAGAAGGTCTCGCCGTCGAGCAGCAGCACGCGCTTCACCCCGGGCAGCGAGGCGTAGGCATAGGCGGCCGAGAGGGCATAGACATAGCCCGAGCAGCCGAGCGAGAGGTCCATCGCCGCGGTGGTCTGGGCCAGCCCCAGACGATGCTGCAGCAGCGGCGCCGTGGCCGGCAGCCGGTAGTCGGCCGTCTGCGACATGAAGAGCAGCACGTCGATCGAGTCGGGGGCGATGTCGTTGTCGGCCATCAGCTGCCGCGCGGCCTGGAAGCAGAGGTCCGAGGCGCAGACCCCATCGTCAGCGTAGCGCTTTTCGCGGATGCCCACCGAGCGAATCATCTTGTCGATCTCCTCGGGCGGAATCAGGTAGCCCAGATCCGCATTGGAGACCCTTCGGGAGGGAACACACGCCGCCATGGCGCGGATCCCGACGTGGTTGTAGGTAATGAAAGCCATAAGTCATTCGGATTTAAATGAGAGTCAGTCCGCCGTCGATCTTCAGGTCGGTGCCGGTCATCCAGGCACTCGCGTCCGAGAGCAGGTAGACGATCGCCCAGGCGATCTCCTCGGGACGTCCGAAGCGCCGCAGCGGGTAGGCCCGCCTGCGGGCCTCGAGTTGCTCGGAGGTGACGGTCCCGGCATCGAAGAGTGCCGTCTCGACCACCCCCGGGCAGACGCAGTTTACCCGGATGCCCTTCGGGGCCAGGTCGATTGCCATGCCGCGCGCCAGAGCGCTCACAGCCCCCTTCGAGGCGGCATAGGCCGACTCGCCCGGAGCCGAGCATCCGAGTCCGGCCACCGACGAGACAAAGACCAGCGATGCGCCGCGCCCGACGGCCGAAGCACGCAACAACCGCCGCGTCAGTTCGGCCGGGGCGTAGAAGTTGATCTCCATCACCCCGTCGAGGACCTTGCGGCCAACGAAGGGGAAGGGACGGCTGCAGGCGATGCCTGCCGAGTGGACCACGCCGTCGAGCCCGCGGGCCTCATCCACCAGGCGTTCGATTTCCTCGGGATCGGTCAGATCGGCCGCAACGGCCCGGTGCGGCCCACCGTCGAGCGCCTGCAGCGTCGCCAGCAGACGCTCTTCGTCACGCCCGGTAATGAGCAGTTCGGCCCCGGCGCGGGCGCATTCGATCGCCGCAGCCCGTCCGATGCCGGACGAAGCCCCGGTGACGAGCACCCGCTTCCCGGCCAGCGAAAAGGGATTGGCGTTCATCGGCGGCTCTGCACAAGGTCATACAAGGCTCCGATCGTCTGTGCCCCGCGGATGTCGTCGCCGCGCAGCTGCACGCCATACTCCTCGTCGATCATGGCGATGATGCCCAGGGCCGTGAGCGACGAATACTCCTCCAGTTCGTGAAAGCACGTCTCGGGAGTGAACACGCCGTTGTCCACATCGTCGAACAACTGCGCGAAATCGTTGATGAATTTCTTCATTTCCATAGTTTTGCGATATTTTGGTTAAACCTTCATTTTAATTGCCGGATTCCCGACATAGAGTGCTCCGTCCACCGCCCGGCGCATCAGCACCGAGCCGGCCCCGAGCCGCACGCCGCTGCCGACCGAAAGTCCCTGCAGGACCACCGAGCCGACGCCGAACAGATTCCCGTCGCCGACGGTCACCCCGCCCGAGAGGTTCACCGACGGCATCACGACGTTGCAGTCGCCCATGCGCAGATCGTGCCCCACGGTGATGTAGCCGTTGAAGAGGTTGAAGTCGCCGATCGTCACGTGGCAGCTCACCAGGCATCGGGCGCAGAAGACATTGCCGCGCCCGATGCGGAGGCTGCGGCGGTCGAGGAAGAGCGTGTCGGGCGACATGAGGTTCGGGAAGGAGATCCGCGGGTTGCGGATCCCCTCCACGATCCGCTGCCGGGCTTCGGGGCTGCCGACGGCAACGACGACCTCCAGAGGGCGCTCCCAGGCGTTCAGACGCTCCAACCCGCCCAGCACGGGCCCGTAGTCGTTGCTGCTGCCGGACGGCAGCCCGTCGTCGAAAAAGCCCACGAACCGCCTGGGGCGGTCGGTCGCGGCATTGATGCGCCGCAGCAGGCAGCAAATCTCGCGGCCCAGCCCTCCGGCTCCGTAAACCGCAATCTCGTGCATGGTTTCTGTCATCGGTTCCCTGTTCATCGTATCTCCTTGTTTTGCATGTTCGTTTCCATCCCTTCGAAGGGCTCCTTGGTCGCCCCGTCCGCCGATCCGATTCCCTCGCGGCGCAGCACCTTGCAGACCGTGAGCAGGAGGATCTGCAGGTCAAGCCGCGCCGACAGGTGATCGACATACCAGACATCCTGTTCGAGCCGCACCTCCCACGACGTGGCGTTGCGGCCGTGACACTGCGCCCAGCCCGTGATCCCGGGACGCACCTCGTGACGGCGGGCCTGCCGCGCCGAGTAGCGGGGCAGGTACTCGGGCAGCAGCGGGCGGGGACCGACAAGCGACATGTCACCCCGCAACACGTTCCAGAGCTGCGGCAGCTCGTCGATCGAAGTGGCCCGCAGCAGGCGCCCGAGAGGGGTAATGCGCTGTGCATCGGGCAGCAGGCGCCCCGAAGCGTCGCGTGCATCGGTCATCGTCCGGAACTTCACGATGCGGAAGATCCTCCCCCGCAGCCCGGGCCGCTCCTGCACGAAGAAGATCCCGGCACCCCGGTTGGCAACGGCCAGCGCCCCGGCGGCCGCCAGCAGCAGGGGAGCCGTGCAGACGAGCCCGAGGACGGCGGCAGTCAGGTCTGCGAGGCGTTTGATCCAGCGGCGGTACATCGCATCAACGTCCTTCCGCACCCGCCGCTCTGCGGCCGCGTGCCTGTTTCACCTTGCGCCTGTGGGCCTCGCGCCGCAGCACTTCGTCGTAGAATCGGGCCACATCGGCCGACGTCTCGCGCACATCGAGCATTCGCTCGACGTAGCGCTTGCCCGCCGCCGCCAGCCGTGCGGCATAGGCCCGGTCGGTGATCATCCGCTCGATGGCCGCCGCCAGTTCGCGCGGCGACCTGGGAGGCACGAGCAGCCCGGTCCAGCCGTCGATCACGATATCGGGGAACCCGCCCACGGTCGTGGCCACGGTCGGAACCCCCAGGGCCAGCGACTCACCCGCACCGCCCAGGTTCTCGCTGTGCGAGGGGTGGACCGCGCAGTCAAGGTCCCGGTAGAGCGTCGCCACGTCGCGCCGCGTCCCGAGGAAGGTCACCTGCGGACAGTGTTCGGCCCCGTAACGGCGGATCCGGCGTTCGTAGTCCACGGCCCCGCCCCATGCGCCTCCGATGCAGACCCCGTGCAGGTTCGGATGGCGGGCGCACAGCAGCGCCATCGCGTCGATGAAGTCCTCGTGGCCCTTCAGGCCGCGACGCTGCCCCAGCAGGCGTTTGGGCGGATACATGTAGGCCACCATGCCGACCAGCAGGTCGTCGGGCCCGAGTCCCAGTTCGCGCCGCAACACGCCCCGCTCACTCCGCTCGCGGGCGATCTCACCCCCGTAGTAGCCGAGGTGCAGCCGCTCGGGCGGGACCCGGCTGCGGAGATAGCGTTCGTAGGACCAGCGGCAGGTCGGAATCCAGTAGTCGCACGCCTGGGCCGTGAGCAGCTCCAGGCGGCGCGTGAGGAGGTGTTCGAGATGCAGCGGCCCGGGGACCTCGAAGATCCGCGGAGTAGGGTCGCGGCGCAGGGCCAGACGCATGACGAGCGTCGTCACGACGAAGTGGCTGTGGATGATGTCGGGACGGAGCCGGTCCACCAGCTGCCGCAGGGCCCGGACACTCGCCGCACAGCGGCGCAGCGAGAAGTCGATGTCGTGTATCGTGATCCCGGCCTCGCGGTACAACGCTTCGCACGGACCGCCGCAGGGCAGGGCCACATGTACCTCGATGCCCTGCGCGACCAGTTCGCGCATCAGCCGCAGGGCCCACATGGCCCCGACGGACGTCTTCACCAGATGCAGTACAACCATAATATCTCGTATCAATGTCTCGTGTTCATCGCCACGGCCTGCAGGAAGCCGTCGCGCAGCCGCTGCAGGCGCGGGGCTGCGTAGATCGACGCTTCGCGCAGGTTGCGGGCCGCCTGCCGTTCGAACAGGCCGGCGTCGTCGAGGAAGGCGCGGATGCGTGCGGCCAGCGCTTCGGCATCGCCCGGTGCAACGAGCGCCTCGTCGTCGAGCAGTTCGGGAATGCCGCCCACGCGCGTGCCGATGCAGGGAAGCCCCGCGGCCATCGCCTCGATCAGTGCCCGCGGCAACCCCTCGGTGCGCGAGGCCAGCACGAACAGGTCGGCGCGGCGCAGCTCATCGGCCACCCGGTCGGCGGGCTGCTGCCCCTCGAAGCGGACCCGGTCGGCAATGCCCAGTCGGGCGGCATAGCGTTCCATCGCCGCCAGGTGCTGTCCGCCGCCGATCCAGCGCAGGGAACACCTCGTCCCCGAGGCCCCGACGAGCGCCACGGCATGCAGCACGACGTCGGGCGACTTGTACATCCGGTCAAGCGCCCCGACCGACAACAGCCGCACGGGACGTCCGACCGGATAGCGGGCCGGAGCGGCGGCAATCCGCTCGGGCGGCAGATCGACATCCGAGATGCCGAACATGCGGCCCGACGAGGGATAGCGGCGCTGGAGGGTGCGGCCGGTGACGTAGAGCGCCTCGGAGGCGAAGCGCACCGTCCGCCGCAGCTGCCACCAGGCCCTCAGACGGATCAGCGGGCGCAGTCCGCCGTAGCACTCGCCCGAGGCGAAGACGTCCCACGGGTCGCCCACCACCTCGACGGCATAGGGCAGTTCGTGGCGCCGGAGCTCGGCGGCCATCATCGTCCCCAGTTCGCCCGGCACGCGGCAGATGTAGGCTGCTCCGGGATCGAGGGCCTCCCGGAGGTGCGCCCGCAGCATCCGCCGACCCCTGAGGTAGCCCCCGATGCCGCGGCAGTCGGGCAGGGGCAGGAAGTCCACGTGCCGGCTCTCGCAGCAGAGCGCCGGGTCGCACGGAACGGAGGTCGCGGCCACACGCGCAACGACCGTCACGCGGTCGAAAATGCGGAGGTAACGCCCGAACAGACGGGGGCCGAAAACGCCGTCGGGCGAGTAGATTCGCCCGTCGGGACAGCGCACGAAGCGGTATTCGCAGATGAAATAGAGTCTCATGGCAGCGGACGGATCGGTTTGCCGCCGAACCGGTAGACGACGATCAGGTAGATCGGCAGCAGGTAATAGAACAGACTGCGCACGGTAGCCAGGAACGAGTTGCGCACGGTCTTCAGGATCAGGAAGCAGAGCAGCAGCGACAGCAGCACGAGCAGCGGATTGCCAAGCCGCACGGCGTCGATGTGGAACAGACGCGCCAGCACGAATCCGAAGCAGAACATGAAGAGGAAGCCGGCACGGCCGAAGTTGATGTAGGCCTCGGCGACGATCGAGAAGCCGGGGCCGTAGCCCAGGTCGAGCGTGCGCTGCAGCCAGCCGCCCAGATCGCCGTAGCGCATGGCGGGGTGGAGTTCCCAGAAGCCGACATTCGGAATGACGCTGGTCAGGGAGTAGAGATAGGTTGTCCCGAGACGGTAGTCCGACCGCCTCGGCACCAGGCGCATCGTCTCCGCGAGGGGGAACATGCTGCCGCCCATCTCGCTCACGGCCTCCAGGAAGGGATTCTCCGACTTGCGGTCGAGATAGGCATCCATGAAATCGGCATCGGCCTCGTCGCGCGTGTGGGCGATGACGCCCAGCGCCGCGACGAAGAAGTAGCCGCCGAGGGCCAGCAGGGCGAACTGCCGGAAGCGGAACGGCCGCACGCAGGTGTGGTAGTAGACCAGCAGCACGACGGCCAGCACGACTCCGCCGCTCCGCGCCCCGATATACATCAGGAAGAGCACGTAGAGCGACAGCAGGGCGATGATCACCCGCCTGCCCCGGTTGCGGGAGGCAACCAGCAGGCACAGCAGGCCCGGGATGAAATACTGCGAGAGGATCTGCACGATATTGCTCAGCCCGATGTGAATCTCACCCTCGTAGAGCCCGCCGTAGCCGAGCACCGAAACGACGACGTACATCCGCACGCATTCGACCGCAAAGGGGACGAAGGAGACGGCGACGAACAGCCATCCGACGGCCCGCAACCCTCGGATCTGGTTGCCCAGGGCGCGTTCCTGCGCCTGTGTGAGAAGCAACGGCCCCGCCGGACGGCCGACCCGACGGACACTGGCCAGCGCCCCCATGTGGAAAAAGGCAAGGAACTGCAGCGTGACGTACTGTGCGGCATAGATACTCCCGATGCTGAGCGTCTCGCGCAGGTCGCGGCCCGGGGTCACGGCCCCGAACACGTCGAGCAGCGACTGCCCGAAGGTGAAGACATAGGCCGCCCCGAGGAAGACCGTATAGGGGACGAAGACCGAGCCGGTCAGCCGCTTCCAGCCGCGGAGCGACACGGCAAGCTGCAGCAGTCCGATGCCCCCCAGCACCCGCAGGTGCACGGGTTCGGCGACGGGATTGAACTGCACGTAGCAGAAGGTCACCCCGGCGATCAGCAGCGCCAGCAGCAGGTATCGGGTCTTGAGGTTCATCGTCGGTATACTTCTTTGCACAACAGTTCGGCCGTGTCGCGGATGTCGTACCGCTGCGCACGGACCTGCAGCCACATCTGCTCCCGGGGAGCCCCCGTCAGCCGCGCGATGCGCCGCACCCATTCGGCCGGACCGCTCTCCAGGGGCAGGAACCAAAGGTTGTCGCACAGCTTCGCCTCCGCCGACACGCGGTCCGAGCATACAACCTTTGTGCCGGAGTCCTGGGCCTCGACCACGGCGACGGGCAGTCCCTCGAAAAACGAGGGAAAGACAAAGAGGTCGATCGCCTGCAGCAGCCGGTCGATGTCACGGCGCAACCCGAGGAAACGGACCTTGGCGCCGATACCCAGGTCGCGGGCCAGATCGCGGGCGGCATCGAGACCCTCGCCGCGGCCGATGAGCAGCAGCTGCGAATCGGGATGCTCCGCCTCCCATGCCGCGAAGACCCGCAACAGAAACGGGTGGTTCTTGACCGCGCAGAAACGCCCGACGTGCCCGAAAAGGGTGGTCCCGGGAAAGACGCCCAACTCGCGGCGCACCTCGCGGCGCACCCGCTCGTCGAAACGGAAACGCTCCGTGTCGATGCCGTTGCGGACGACCAGCACCCGCCGGCGGAACGGCGTTCCTCCGCAAAGCCAGTCGGCAGCCGCCTCCGAGCAGGCCAGCAGCTGTGTGGCGCAGCCGAGGGCCGCAGGTCGGAAAAGGCGGTGCAGCACGCCGTGCAGGCGGCTCTCGGGCCGAGAGCTGTGGACGTGGAGGACGCGGACCGGAATTCCGCAGTCGCGGGCCGCAAAGAGCGCCTCGGGCGACGTGAGCGACGAGCAGTGCAGGTGGACGGCGTCGAACTCGCCGGCATGACCGGTAAAGAAGCGGACCAGGTCCCGGCGGTAGGCGAACGGGCGCCGGCCCCTGCTGTCGTGGAGGAAGATGCGGCCGCCGAGGCGGGTGATCTCCTCGCCGTAGTCGTTCCGCCCGGTGCAGAGCAGGAAATCGAACGCATAGCGGTCACGGTCGATGGCCCGGAAGAGGTTCATCACCAGGGTCTCGGCACCGCCGCGGTTCATCGAATGGAGGATGTGCAGGATTCGGTATCGTTTCATGACTCGATCAATCGTGAGATTCGTCGGGACAAAGAGCCAAGCAGCCGGTCGGGACGCACCAGCAGCAGGTGGATCGCTCCGAGCGGAAGGCCGGCCCGCAGGGCGGCCATGACGGCACGCGCCATGCGGGGACGACGGGCATTGCACATCATCTGACCGGCCCGGGCATCGTCGGGCGAGAGGGGATCAAGTTCGCAATTTCCAAGTGCCCCGACAAGCTGCTCCCCGCGGGGCGTGAGGGCCGAGAGCGTGCTCACCCCCTCGCGCTCGCCGTAGGAGGCAGCCGCCCAGAGGTCGCCCAGGCGCAGGTCGGCCGCCGAGCGGAATCCCCGGTAGGGACAGCGTTCGTAGCAGGCCCGGCCGAGGCAGTAGTCGCCCAGAAAGAGGTCGTAGAAGAGGCGGCTGTCGGCCGCGCGGCCCGAGAGCGTCGCCCGGTCGCCGACGAGCGTCATCCGGTAGGAGTCGCTCCAGGAGGCGGTCTGCACGGGGCGGAGACCCCGCGCAAGGGTCTCGGCCGCTTCGGCCGCCTCGCGGCACTTGCTGCGCCACGCCACGCGGCGGATTGTCCCGCACGTGCGCTCCATGCGCCGCACATAAGAGTCCCACAGCAGCGCCGAGGGGACCCCGTGGCAGAAGAAATCGACGAGTACCGTCCGCTCCCCGGCGCGGCGCAGCGCAACCAGCCGGCGCAGCGAGGCTATCTGGCAGGGCGTACCCACGAAGGCAACCTTTGCCGAGGCATCGCGCAGCACGGCAAAGGCATCGACCGTATAGCTCTGCAGGTACTTCGACCCGGTGCAGGCGGCGAACTCCGCGGGCCGCCGGGCCACCATGTGCTCGGCACGCCGCGCCGCGGCATCGTACCGGACGCCGCACACGGCATATCCCTGCCGGAAGAGCGCCTCGGCCAGGGCCGGGGCCGCACCGCCCGACGAAGCGAGCAGCCGCACGGCGGGATCCGCATGGCGCACGGCGCGGCAGGCAAGCGGTTCGACGGCCGGAGGGTCCTCGGCCAGAAAGGCACAGACGCGGAGGCACTGCCCGCACGCCGTGCAGCGGTCGGGATGAAGCATGCGGGGGCGGTAGAACCCGTCGCGGTCGTGCACGAGGTCGAGCAACGCATGGGGACAGGCGGCGGTGCAGACGCCGCATCCGTAGCAGCAGGTGAGTTCGGTGACGTTACGCATGGCAGCCAAAGTGTTTCTTGAGGGTTCGGAGCAGCAGGCGTCGTTCGCAGGGGAGCAGTCCCGCGGCAGGCAGGCAGAGGGCCAGCGAGAGGGTCGAAACGGCAGTCGTGGCGAGCAGCTGCGTCCACCCCTGCGTCGCGAGGCTCACGAGCAGCGGCAGCGGCACGGCCAGCAGGGTCACGGCGGCTGCGGGCCGGAGCACATCGCGCAGGTAGCGGCGGCGCGAAAATCCCGTGCGGCGGGCAAAGAAGTCGAGCCGCACGCCGAGCGCCGCCACATTGACCGCGACGCGCAGCGCCACGACTGCCTGCGGCGGGCAGCCGGCGCGCAGCAGCAGCCACGCAAGGGGCAGGTTGAGCAGCACGACGCCGCCGAGCACCTGCTGGTAGCGGCGGATGTCGCCCTGGGCCTGTATGCCCATCCAGAGTGGTCCCGCGAGGGCCTCGACCAGGGAGAAGAGCAGCATGAGGCGGATGAACGGCACGCTGTAGGCCGGGGGTTCGACGAGCCACAGCCGAAGGACGAACGGCGTACAGAACAACATCGGGAGGGCAAAGAGCAGCACGAGGAAGTAGGAGAGCCGCGAGGTCTGGAGCACGAGGGCGAAGAAGCCGCTGCGCGCACCGCCCGGGCAGGTCTTGACGATCTGCGGATTGGCCGCCGTCTGGAAGCTGCCCACCAGGCTCGTGACCCCGGCCGTGACCTGCCCCGTAACGGCCCATGCGGCATTGACCGCCACGCCGCAGAAGACGTTGAGCAGGAAATTCAGCCCCTGCTGCACGCAGACGTTGGCCGCCCCGCCCAGCGTGTTCCATCCCGAGAAGCTCAGGATCCGGCGGAAGAGCGCCCGGTCGCGGACCGGTGCCGGACGGCAGCAGTCGTAGCGGCTGCGGCAAAAGAGGACATAGGCCCCCAGCACGACCAGATTCACGGCGGAGACCAGCCCGGCGTAGAGCACCAGGCGGTCGCCCCGACAGAGGGTGAGCAGCCCGGCGGCAGCCAGGTTGAGCGCCGCCTCGAGCAGGCTCAGGTAGGCATAGAAAGACATACGCTCGTGGGCGATGACCGCCGCATTGAAGGGGACGACGAAGAGCTTGGCCACGAACGAGAGGAGCGTGAACTGAAAGACCCGCCCGGCGGCCGCCATCCGCCCGGCGGGGATGTTGAGTTGCGTGGTGAGGAACCAGACCCCGAGCGTCTCGGCCGCAAGGAGCAGCACCACGGCCAGCACGGCATGGACCTGGAGGCTCACCGAGAAGGTCCGCCGGGCCGCCTGCAGGTCGCCGCGCCCCAGGTCGGCGGCCAGGAAACGCTGGATGCTCAGCGACAATGCCCCCGTGAGAAACGAAAAGAAGACGACGATGCCGCCCACGACGTTGTAGATGCCGTAGTCGTCCACACCCAGCGCCGCCAGCACGACCCGCGAAATGTAGAGCGACACGGCCATGACGAGCAGCATGCGGACGTAGAGTGCGCCCGTATTGCGGAGAATGCGGTGTGAATCGGCCTTAACCATGGATGATGCGTTCGAGGAACTCTTCGGATGAGGCGACCGCCCGCTGCAGGCGCGGCACGGCACGGCCGTAATCGACCGGACGGAGCAGTTCGGCCGGCGAAAGGTCCGCCTCCGGGGCGACGAAACGGTTTTCCAGCCCGGCCAGCCGCAGCAGCGACCCGATGCGGTCGCCGGTCCCGGGGATGCCGCAGGCCCAGAAGTCGCGGCGGTAGATCAGGGCGAAGGCCGTGCCATGGAACGAATTGCTCACCACATACGAGGCCCCGCGGACCAGCTGCAGGAAACGCCCGGGCGAAGAGGCCCGGAACTGCCGATCGACAGCCGGATGGCGGCGGAGCGAGAAGGAGACGGCATAGAGGGGCAGTCCGGCGGCCCGCGCCACGGCCTCGGCTACGGGGAAGACACTCCGCCCGTCGCCCATCGGGTAGGTCAGCACGTAGGGTTGGGCAGGCAGCGGGTGCGCATCGCGCGCGGCGATCTCGTCCCACTCCTCGGCCCGCAGCAGGAAAACCGGATCGACGGTCTGCCGCACCGGACGCCCGAGCCACGAGGAGAGGAGTGCGGCGGTCGTATCCTCGCGCACGGAGAGACTGTGAAAGAGCGCCAGGCGCGGAAGGAGAAAGGCCGCTCCGGCGCTCTCGCGCGCAAGGCGCACGGCCACGCTGGCGGCATAGGCGTTGCGGCGGGCGGGATCGGCCACGAACGAGAGGCAGTAGGCCTCGTCGCGGCCGTTCGGCAGGTCGGTATTCCAGATCTGGTCACTGCCGCAGATGTAGCGGTCGGCCCGGGGCGGGTTGCGCCGCAGCGAATCGCAGTCGGGATAGCACTCCGGCGTGCAGCGCAGCTCGCGCCGGAGAAACCGGGCGAAGACGCTCCGCCGCCGGAGCCGGAAGGGGAGCGATGCGGCCAGGTAGAGCAGCCGCAGCAGCGGATTGCGCCCCAGACGCGCATCGCCGACATACCCCAGGCGCTGGCAGCGGACGAGGTAGTCGGGCCGGTAGTCGATCACCTCGGCATCGACACCCCGGGCCAGCAGCCAGCGCTGCAGGCCGACAGCCTGCAGCACGGCTCCGTAGTTGTGCGGACAATGGCAGGTGATGACCGATATCTTCATTGCGCAGCGACGGGTGTTCGGTCGAACTCTTCGAAGGCGGAGTTGCGCGACTTGTATTCGGGAATCGTGAGTTTGAGCAGACGCACCGTGGCGGCCACATCGACCCGGCGGGCCAGCCGCTCGAGCTCCTCGACCGCAGCACGGGCCTCGAAGTAGTCGTACTCGCGCACGCATGCCACACGGATCTTCTCGTGGGTCGTGGGCTTGGTGTTCTCGCGCGTCGAAAGCACCTCCTCGTAGAGCTTCTCCCCCGGCCGCAGGCCGGTGTAGGCGATCTGGATCTCCTCGCCGGGGCGGAATCCGGCCAGCTCGATCATCCGGCGCGCCAGGTCGGCAATGCGTACCGACTCGCCCATGTCGAAGACGAAGATCTCGTTGCCCGAGGAGATCGTCGCCGCCTCCATCACCAGCCGGCAGGCCTCGGGAATGGTCATGAAGAAGCGTGTGATGGCGGGGTGCGTGACCGTCACCGGGCCGCCCCGCTCGATCTGTTCGCGGAAACGGGGGATGACCGAGCCGTTCGACCCCAGGACGTTGCCGAAGCGCGTCGTGACGAACTGCGTGCACCCGCCGACCCGCCCGCGGCGGATGGCCTGCCCGAGCGACTGGACATAGATCTCGGCCATGCGCTTCGAGGCCCCCATCACATTGGTCGGGTTCACGGCCTTGTCGGTCGAGATCATCACCATCTTCTCCACGCCGTAACGCAGGCAGAGGTCGGCGACATTGCGCGTTCCGGCGACGTTGGCCAGCACCGCCTCGCAGGGATTCTCCTCCATGAGCGGCACGTGCTTGTAGGCCGCAGCGTGGAAGACGATCTGCGGACGGTAGGTCGCAAATGCGTGGTTGAGCCGCTCGGGCATGCGGACATCGCCGATCACCGGGGTGAAGGTCAGACCGGGATGGCGCTCCTCGAGTTCGAGGCGGATGTTGTGCATCGGCGTCTCGGCATTGTCGAAGAGCACGAGCCGCCCCACGCCGAAGCCGGCCAGCTGGCGGCACAGCTCCGAACCGATCGAGCCGGCAGCGCCCGTGACGAGAATCGTCCGGCCGCGCACCCCTTCGCGGATCTCGTCGAGCGAGATGCGGATCTCGGGCCGGCCCAGCAGGTCCTCGATACGGATCTCGCGCACGACCTGCTTCATCAGCCGGCCGTCGGTCACCTCGTCGATCGGCGGAGCCACAAGCACGCGGACCCCCGCCTCGGTACAGTACTTCACCAGCCGTTCGCGTTCGTCGCGGGCCGCGGCCGGCGACGAGAACAACACGGCGTCGATGCCCCGCTTGCCCACCAGATAGGCGATGCTCGCCCGGTTCTCGAAATAGCAGACCGGCCGCTCGGCGATCGTATAGCGCTTGAGCTGCCGCCCATAGGTCAGAAAGCCCGCAATACGGTAGTGGGGCGAATGCTGCAGGCGCACCGCGAGGGCGATCTCCTTGTCGCCGGTGCCGTAAACGAGCGTCCGAAGCGCATTGCCACCGCCATCGGCCCGCCGCTGCACAAGGTCATAGAGGACCAGCATCGTGAGCCGCACGGCCAGCAGCAGGAAGAGCGTAAGCAATCCATCGAGCAGGAAACCCGCGGCAGCGGTCTTCGGGGGCAGGATGCCGTCGCCCAGCAACAGCGAGACAAAAAGGTAGAGCAGGCTGTCCTTCAACAACACGGCCGCAACGAGTTTCCACACCCCGCGCAGCGTCGAATGGCGGATCACCGAGCGGAACGTGCGGAACACCCCGAACGACACAAGGCTGAAGAGCGCCGAAGCCGCAAGCAGCGCCACGGCACGCGGTGCCGTGAGCATCGGCGAGGGCAGCAACGCGCGCAGCACAAGCAGTGCGAAGAACGAGGCTCCGACCGACACCACCGTGTCGAGGGCCAGCACCGACCATGAGGGGACATAGCGCGAGGAGAAGTACTCCCCGACGCGAAAGCGGGCTAAGAAACGTTCGATCATCTGTTTAAGGCACACTTTAACGGAGCCGCGGACGGAAGGGGAGCGCGCGGAGGTTCCACGCACACGCTCCCGACGGCGGCACGATGCCCCAAAAAGCAAAATCCGTTCCTTCGCATACGGCCGTTCCGCACCTCCCTGCACCCGCCGGCCCGCACGCTCCCGCATCCGGACACATGCCATGCGGCAAAACGGCTCGGATACGACCGATCTAGCCGGAGAATCCCGTTCCCGAACGGGGAAAATGGCCGGCGGAAGCCCCGGCAACAGCCGGCATGCAAAGCAGAGCAGGGGGTCCGCGAAATCCGCCCGTTTCTCCTACAAATGCGCCGACATCACACAAAAAAAGGGCCGGCACCCATGTGGGTGTCGGCCCTTCGATACAGGGACAACGGCTATTTCTCGATGAGCGAGATCGACCGCTGGATGAAATCCGTCAGATTCTTGCCCTTCAGCATGCCGTTTGTCAGCAATGCCAGGTCGATGATCTGCTTGACGAGTTTGTTTTCCGAACCGATCTCGCGCAGCCGCTCGTTGCGCTCGTCGCGCAGCGTCACGACCTTCTTTGACAGCTCCTCGCGCATCGACTTCTCCTCGGCCGTGAGCTCCTCCTCCTTCTTGCTCCGGACGGTCTCCTCGAAGCGCTTCTCCTCGGCCACCGCGGCATCGATCTTCTTGGTCGTGGTCTTCAGCTTGTCGCCATAGGCCTTCTCCACGTCCGAAAGGATGTCGATGACGATCGGGTGGTTGCCGTTCACGGCGATCGTGAAGTGGTCGGGCATCTGTCCGTAGAACTGGCTCATGCCCCCGCCGCCCATGGCGGCCATCTCCTTCATACGGCGCATGAACTCGTTCTGCGTGATGACCACCGGCGCCTCGTCGGGCGACATGGCCTCGAACGAGATGTGGTAGTCGATCTTCTCGTCCTTGGGCATCTGGCTCTCGAAGACCGGCGTCAGCAACTCCTGCTGGGCCTCGGTAAGCGACATCTTGATCTGCTCCTCCTTCTGGATCAGCTTGTCGATGACGTCGCTGTCCACCCGCACGAAGCGCGTATCCTTGTTCTTCGACTCATACCAGTTGATGTAGTGGCTGTCGAGCTGTCCGTCCATCCACAGCACGTCGTAACCCTTGGCCTTCGCGGCTTCGAGCGAGGTGTACTTCTCCTCGGGATCGTCCACGTAGAGGAATACGACGGTCTTGTTCTTGTCGGTCTGCGCCTCCTTGACCTTCTCGGTATACTCCTTGGGCGTGAAGTACTTGCCTTCGACGTTCTTCCAGAGCATGAAGTCCGGGGCCTTCTCGGCGAACTTCTCGTCGGTCAGGATGCCGTACTGGATGAAGATCTTCAGATCGTCCCACTTCGACTCGTAGTCGGACCGCATGGTATTGAAGAGCTCCTGCAGACGGTCGGCCACCTTGCGCGTGATGTAGCTCGAGATCTTTCGGACGTTCGAATCGCTCTGCAGGTAGCTTCGCGAGACGTTGAGCGGGATGTCCGGGGAGTCGATCACGCCGTGCAGCAGCGTGAGGTACTCCGGCACGATGCCCTCGACCTGATCCGTAACGAAGACCTGGTTCGAGTAGAGCTGGATGCGGTTCTTCTGGATCTCGAAGTTGTTGTGGATCTTCGGGAAGTAGAGGATGCCGGTCAGGTGGAACGGGTAGTCGATATTGAGGTGGATCGAGAAGAGGGGATCGTCGCTCATCGGGTAGAGCTCGCGGTAGAACTCCTTGTACTGCTCCTCGGTGATCTCGGTCGGCTTGCGCGTCCAGAGCGGATCGACGTTGTTGATGATGTTGTCCTTATCGGTATCGACATACTTGCCGTCCTTCCACTCCTTGACCTTGCCGAAGGCGATGGGCACGGGCAGGAAACGGCAGTACTTCTTGAGCAGCTCCTCGATGCGCGACTCCTCGGCATACTCCAGGGCATCCTCCGACAGGTGCAGGACGATCGTCGTGCCGCGGTCGCGCTCTTCTCCGGTCTCCTCCATCTCGAACTCGGGCGAACCGGTGCAGCTCCAGTGCACGGTCTTTGCGCCCTCGCGCCACGAGCGGGTGAAGATCTCCACCCGGTCGGCCACCATGAAGGCCGAATAGAAGCCCAGTCCGAAGTGGCCGATGATTGCCTGGTTCTTGTACTTCTCCATGAACTCCTCGGCTCCCGAGAAGGCGATCTGGTTGATGTACTTGTCCACCTCTTCGGCCGTCATGCCGATGCCGCGGTCGGTCACCGTCAGCGTCTTCTGCGCCTTGTCCACGGCAACGTGGATCGTCAGGTCGCCCAGCTCGCCCTTCACCTCGCCCATCGACGAGAGGGTCTTGAGCTTCTGCGTCGCATCGACGGCGTTCGAGATGAGCTCACGCAGGAAGATTTCATGCTCCGAATAGAGGAATTTCTTGATCACGGGGAAGATGTTCTCCGTAGTCACTCCGATTTTTCCGTTTTTCATAGCGTTATCGTGTTGTTTTTATCTGTTTCAAGTACCCCCGTATCCAACAAACGGTGTGCCAGCCGCCGTTTTCTGCCACTTTGTCAGTCGCGACTGACAGACTGTGCCGCCGGGGATTTGGCCGGGGCGTGTTTTTTGCGTATCTTCGCACATCACATCAGAACACCAAGACTATGGATTTTCTCTCTTTGGCCAAAAAGCGGTATGCCTGCCGCAGCTACCAGCAACGGAAAGTGGAACCCGAAAAGATCGCAGCCATCCTCGAGGCGGGCCGTGTGGCCCCGACGGGCGCCAACCGCCAACCACAGCGCCTTGTCGTCGTCGAATCGGCGGAAGGCATGGAGCGCCTGGCACGCTGCACGCGCGACTTCGGGGCTCCGCTCGCCATCATCGTCTGCGCCGACACGAACGAGGTCTGGACCCGCAAGTACGACGGCAAGAAGATCGGCGACATCGACGCCTCGATCGTCACCGACCACATGATGCTGGCGGCCGCATCGCTCGGGCTCGACACGCTGTGGATCTGCATGTTCAAGCCCGAAGCCGTCCGCGAGGAGTTCGCGCTGCCCGAGGGCATCGAGCCGGTGAACATCCTGCTCGTGGGCTACGGCGCCGGCGAACCCGCCTCGCCCGAACGCCACGCCGAGCTGCGCAAGCCGCTTGCCGAGACGGTCTTCCACGAGCGCTTCGGACAGAAGTAAGCCCCAACCGCCGGAACCGGAAAAGGAGAGCCCGGTGCTGCCGCATGCAGCACCGGGCTCTCTCCTAATATATACGACGCGCGCGTCAGGCGCCTTTCGGTTCCTCCGCGGCGGCACGCTCCAGATCGGCCCGGCTGCGGCTCGCCGTAACGAGCCACACCCCGCCGAAAATCAGCACCACGGAGAGCGCCTTGGTCAGGTTGAAGCGGTCGAGTCCCCAGCAGACCGCCACGATGCAGGCCACCAGCGGCTGGATGTAGTTGTACATGCCGGCAACGGTCGGCCGCAGGCGCTTCTGCCCGACAATGACCAGCAGGTAGCTCAGGAACGTACTGCCGACGACGATGAAGACGAGCGACAGCACGGCCCGCCATTCGAGCGCGGCCCAGTCGGTGCGGCTCAACCCCTCGTAGGAGAAGGGCAGCACGCAGACGAACGCATAGGTGAACATCCACTTCATGATCGTGATCGGAGAGTAGCGCCCGACGAACCCCTTGAAGAGAACGATGTAGAGCGCATAGCTCAGCTGCGCCAGCAGCACCAGCAGGTCGCCCCAGATGCTGCCCGAAGCCTGTGCTGCGCCCTGCTGCCGGCTTCCGAGGATCAGCAGTAGGGCACCGAGCGCCCCGGCGGCGATGCCGAGGAGCTTTTTGCCCGTGATCGGCTCGCGCAGGAAGACGGCCGCAAGGACCATGGCCAGCAGCGGCATGCTCGTCGTGATGATCGAGGCATCGACCGGCGAGGTCAGCCCCACGCCGAAGATGAAGCATCCCTGGTTGAAGACGATGGCCAGGAGCGAAGCTCCGAAGAGCTTCATCAGGTCGCGCGGCGGGACATGCTCGGGCTTCTGAAAAAGCGAGGCGACCCAGAAGAGCACCATCGCGCCGAAGATGCGCAGGTCGGTCACCACCAGCGGCGTCACGAGACCGCCGACCAGGACGGCCTTCGCCACCGGCGACATCAGCCCCCACATCACATTGGCACCGAGCATGGCTCCGTGCCCCCTCCATGCATCCGCATTCATACCCGCAACGGTTTATCGTCGGTCGGCATAGAGCCGGAAACGCATGCTCCACTTGTCGCCCGGAGCAATGGCCCGGAAGCCCTCGGCCTCGGGATCGGGAGCGTTCGGGGCATTCGTCGTCCACGACTGCGGCTCAGGGCAGCAGTAAGGCACCTCGCCGCCGTTGTTCCAGATCGTCCAGCTCCGCGTGGCATCGTCGGCCTCGAGAAAGGTCCGCACGCCCGTGCGCCGGTTCTCGACCAGTGCACCGCGGAAGGGCCGGCCATCGACGTCGATCTCGCGCACGGTGAACGCTGCCTCGATCGGCTCGCAGCCGGTCACCTGCAACCCCTCGCCGCGCAACGGGACGAAGCGCTCGGGCAGGGGGAGCTTGCGCCAGGTGGGCAGTTTGCGGTCATTGACTTCGATAAACTCGCCGACCGCCGCACGCATCACGTAGTCCGACGCCTGGCCACCGGCGAAGGGGACGCGCATCGGCGTATGGAACCCGGCGCCGACGGGCATCGGCAGCCGGCTGCGGTTGGCGAACATCACCTCGACCTCCATGCCGGCGGCCGTGAGTCGGTAGACCACCTTGCACTTGAACTCGTGGGGGAAATCGCGGAAGATGGCGTCGTTGCCGGCGTTCGAGTAGTAGCGGCACTCGACAAGCACCTCGTCGTCATGCTCCCAGGCCTTCGACACGACGAACGGCTGGCTCTTGAGGATGCCGTGGTGGTAGTTGTTTTCGCGCTCGATGGTGATCGGGAAGCGGTATTCCCGACCGTCGAAGCGGTAACGCCCGTCGCCGATGCGGTTGGGCGGGAAGAGCAGCGGCATGCCGAAGACCTGCGGCCGCCGGAGGAAGGTCTCGATCTCGTCGGCCGCGGGGGTCCGCAGGATCTCCGCTCCGAGTCCCGTGTGGGCCAGCCGCACGAGGTTGGCACCCTGCCCGGGAACGACGAGCGCCGTGTAGTCCCCAAACGAGAACTCCACGGCGCGCAGTCCGTAAAAATCGACGCTGCGTAGCATCAGAGCAGTTTTTCGATCTTGGCCTTCAGTGCGTCCTTCGAGCAGGCGCCGACCTGCTTGTCCACCAGTTCACCGCCCTTGAGGAAGATGATCGTCGGGATGTTGCGCACGCCGTACTTCATCGTGATGTCGTCGTTCTGCTCGACGTCGCACTTGCCGATCACGACCTTGCCCTCGAACTCGGCGGCAAGTTCGTCCACGATGGGCGACATCATGCGGCAGGGGCCGCACCACTCGGCCCAGAAATCGATTACGACGGGCTGCCCCGACTGGAGCAGCTCCTGGAAATTCTCCTTGCTGATTGCTAATGCCATAACTGTAAGTGTTTTTTTGTTAAAGTACCTGTATCGTTTTTATGCTATGGAATACTTGATCTCGTTCTCGTCGAGGTAGTCCACCAGAGCCTGCGAGAGGGTCACCTTGTGGCTCTTCGAGAAGAGGTTCACCGAGACGTGCGCCTCGCGGTCGAAGACGTTCAGCCGCAGGAGCGTATCGCCCTTCGACTCGCGCACGCGGTCCGTGAGGTCGCGGATGAGCGACTCGGTCACCTCCTCGACCGGGAGCTGCACGCACATCTCCTTGATCGAGTCGCGCATCTCCGCAAGCTGCGTCATCGCGATGATCTTGAACTCGAGCTCCTGGTCGTTGTAGGGTTTGGGCTGCACCTTTCCGCGGACAAAGAGGAAATAGTCGGCGAAGAGGTACTTGCGGAAGTTCTCATAATCCTTGCCAAAGAGCGCGAACTCGTGTGCGCCGTTGTAATCCTCCAGCTTGAAGCGCCCCCACGGCTTGCCGGTCTTGGTCATCAGGTTCTGCACGCTCACGACCATGCCCGCCACGGCGATCTCCTGACCGCGGAGCGGCTCGAGGTTCTCCAGCTCCGAGAGCTGCGTCTTGCACATGTGGTCGATGATGATCTTGTAGTCGTCGAGCGGGTGCGACGAGAGGTAGAGTCCGACCATCTCGCGCTCCTTGGTGAGCTTCTCGAGCTGGCTCCAGTCGGCCGAGGCAGGGGTCACCGGGCGCTGTATGTCCACGTGTCCGCCCCCGCCGAAGAGACTCTGCTGGGCGTTGTTCTGCTCGGTCTGGTAGCGCTGCCCGTAACGCATCAGCTGTTCGATGAAGGTCATGCTGTTGGCGTCGCGCGCATCGGCCGCGAAGAACTTGCTGCGCGGGAAGTCCACGATCGAGTCGAAGGCCCCGGCATAGGCCAGGTTCTCAAGGCACTTGCGGTTCACGAGCGAGAAATTGACCCGTTCGACCAGGTCGTAGATGTCCTTGAAGCGCCCGTTGGCCTCGCGCTCGGCGATGATGCTGTCCACGGCCGCCTCGCCGACGCCCTTGACGGCCCCCAGCCCGAAGCGCACGTCGCCCGCCGCATTGGACGAGAAGGTGCGCCGCGACTCGTTTACGTCGGGACCCAGCACACTGATGCCCATGCGTTTGCACTCGTTCATGTAGATCGTCAGCTGCTCGACGTTCGAGAGGTTTCGGCTCAGCACCGCAGCCATGTACTCCGACGGGTAGTTGGCCTTGAGGTAGGCTGTCTGGTAGGCCACCCACGAGTAGCAGGTCGCGTGCGACTTGTTGAAGGCATATGAGGCGAACTTCTCCCAGTCGGCCCAGATCTTCTCGAGCACCTTCGGGTCGTGGCCGTTCTTCTGGCCGCCGCTGATGAACTTCGGCTTGAGGGCGTCGAGCTTGTCCTTGAGCTTCTTTCCCATCGCCTTGCGCAGCGTGTCCGACTCGCCTCGGGTGAAGTTGGCCAGCAGACGCGACAAGAGCATGACCTGCTCCTGGTAGACCGTCACGCCGTAGGTGTCCTTCAGGTACTTCTCCATGATCGGGATGTCGTACACGATCGGACTGCGGCCGTGCTTGCGGGCGATGAAGTCGGGGATGTAGTCCATCGGGCCGGGCCGGTAGAGGGCGTTCATCGCGATCAGGTCCTCGAAGGTCGAGGGCTGCAGCTCGCGGAGGTATTTCTGCATGCCGGCGGACTCGAACTGGAACGTGCCGACGGTACGTCCCTCGCTGTAGAGTTTATAGGTCGCCGGGTCGTTGATGATCGAAAAGTCGTCGATATCGACCTCTATGCCCTTCGTCTGGCGGATGTTCTCGATGGCGTCCTTGATGATCGACAGGGTTTTCAGACCGAGGAAGTCCATCTTGATAAGCCCCGTGTCCTCGATCACCGAACCCTCGTACTGCGTGACGAGCATCTTCTCGCCCGTCACCTTGTCGTCGGCCGTCGATACGGGCACCCAGTCGGTGATGTCGTCGCGGCAGATGATCGTGCCGCAGGCGTGCACGCCGGTATTGCGGACATTGCCCTCGAGCATCTTGGCATAGCGGATCGTATCGCGCAGCACGGGGTTGTCCGACTGCTCGGCGGCCTTCAGCTCGGGAACCAGCTCGATGGCCTGCGAAAGGTTCTTCACGGCCTTGCCCTCGGGGGTCTTGTCGGGAACGAGCTTGCACAGCCGGTCCGACTCCGAGAGCATGAGTTTCTGGACGCGCGCCACGTCCTTGATGGCCAGTTTGGTGGCCATCGTACCGTAGGTGATGATGTGGGCGACCTTCTCCTTGCCGTACTTCTGCGTGACCCAGTTGAGCACGCGGCCGCGGCCGTCGTCGTCGAAATCGACGTCGATATCGGGCAGCGAGATACGGTCGGGGTTGAGGAAACGCTCGAACAGCAGGTCGTAGGCGATGGGGTCGATCTGCGTGATGCCGAGGCAGTAGGCCACGGCCGAACCGGCCGCCGAGCCACGGCCCGGGCCCACCGAGACATCGAGCTCCTCGCGGGCCGCGCGGATGAAGTCCTGCACGATGAGGAAGTAGCCCGGGAAACCCATCGTCTTCATGATGTGCAGCTCGAAACGCAGGCGCTCCTGCTGCTCCTCGGTAAGGTGTTCGCCGTAGCGCCTGTGCGCCCCCTCCATCGTCAGCTTGGCCAGGTAGTCGGCCTCGAGCTTGATGCGGTAGAGCTTGTCGTAGCCGCCCAGTTTCTCGATCTTCTTGCGCCCCTCCTCTTCGGAGAGGACGACGTTGCCGTTCTCGTCGCGCGTGAACTCGTCGTAGAGGTCCTGCTCGGTGAGCCGCGCGCGGTATTCGGCCTCGGTGCCGAACTCCTCGGGGATCTCGAACGTCGGCATGATCGGCGCATGGTCGATCGAGTAGCACTCGACCTGGTTGCAGATATCGACCGTCGTCCGCATCGCCTCGGGATCCGTCTCGCCGAAGATCGCGGCCATCTCGGCCGTCGTCTTCAGCCACTCCTGCTTGGAGTAGAGCATGCGCTTCGGGTCGTCGAGGTCCTTGCCCGTCGAGAGGCAGATCAGCCGGTCGTGGGCCTCGGCATTGTCCTCGTCCACGAAGTGCACGTCGTTGGTGCAGACCATGCGCACGCCGTATTTGGCCGCCAGTTCGCGCAGGTGCTTGTTCACCTTGAGCTGCATGGGGTAGGCCTCGTGGTTGGCCCGCTCGACGGTTGCCTTGTGCAGCTGGAGCTCGAGGTAATAGTCGTCGCCGAAGACCCCCTTGTGCCAGCGGATCGACTCTTCGGCCCGCTCCATGTCGTCGGCCGTGATGGCGCGGGGCACCTCGCCGGCCAGACAGGCCGAACAGCAGATCAGCCCCTCGTGGTATTTCTCGATCTCGGTGCGGTCGGTACGCGGGCGCATGTAGAAGCCCTCGGTCCACGCCTTCGAGACGATCTTGATCAGGTTGTGGTATCCCTTGAGGTTCTTGGCCAGCAGGATCAGGTGGTAGCCGCTCTGGTCGGGCTTGCCCTCCTTGTCCTGCAGGCGGCGGCGTGCCACGTAGACCTCGCAGCCGATGATCGGCTTGAAGGCCATCTTGCGGCGCAGGTCGTCAATTTGTCGCTCGCAGGCCGCGATCTCGGCCTCGGGATCGGCCGCCTGTTCCGTTCCGTCGCGCAGGGCGGCAAGACGCTTCTCGCACTCGGCGGCCTTGTCCTTGTACTTGCCCTTGACCTTCTTGACGTAGTTGTAGAACTCCTTGATTCCGAACATGTCGCCGTGGTCGGTGATGGCGATGCCCGGCTGCCCGTCGGCCATGGCCTTGTCCACCAGACGCTGGATGCTGGCCTGACCGTCGAGGATCGAGTACTGCGAGTGTACGTGAAGGTGTACGAACTGGGACATGCTGGTATTGGCTGTTTTATCGTCGTCAAACGCCATCCGGCCGCCTCGGGACTGCCCGGGCCGGGGCCGGATAAGCAAGGACAAAGATACTCATTATTTCGATAGTTTTCGTGGCAGGACTCTTGCATTTTATCAACAAAATGCTTAACTTTAGATATCCAACCAAAACCCGAATGCTTATGCAAGACGAAAAGATGGCCGTACTGGCGGAGTACAATACGATCACGGAGGCCGAAATCAGCAAATCGATGCTCGACAGCGCCGGAATCTGGTCCACGATCCACAACGAATACATGTCTTCCATCTATCCCATCGGCACGATGCCGGCACGGCTCATCGTCCGCGAAGAGGATCTCGAGAAGGCCCGTACGCTGCTGCAGCACCGCTGACACGAAAGCGCCGCCGCACCTTCCGGTACGACGGCGTTGTTCTATCGATCCCCATATCTCCACCCCGGGCCGCCCCGGCCCGGAAGCCGGACTGCCGCGGGATCAGTAGGCGTTTCCGATGTAGTTGCAGCGGAATTCATAGGACGTGCGCTGCGGCACACCGTTCACCTTGCGGGGCGTCCACTTGCCCCGACTGCGCCGGATCACCCGGATTACCTTGCGCTCCAGGTCCTTGTCGGGCGACTGCAGCACGCGGCCGATCGTGATATCCCCATCGGGCTCGATGTAAAAGAGGATCCGCATCCTGCCATTGACCCCGGGAAAGCGCAACGAATTGAATCCCACACGGCTGCGCACCCATTCGTAGAAAGCCGGGTAGGGGTCTCCGCCCATGAAGAGCAGCGGATCGGGATTCACCGCCCGCTCGATCTTCCCGAGCGGAAGCCACAGTTTCATGCGAAGCGTATAATTCACCGCACGGCCGTCGCCGCGGCGTGCAGGGCTCCACGCCCCCTCCATCTCATCACAGGCCTTCAGGACAACCCGCCGCGTGGCGGGCGTCGCCGGATCGACCTCGCAGCGGTCCGCTCCGGAGCAGGCATTGTCCAGAAACCGCCGCTCCACGACCTGCCCGAGCGTATCCAGCCGCAGCGCCAGGACTACCTCCTCCGAAAGCGAGTCGGCCGGGATCCGCCCCTCGACGGCCAGGTCCCGGGCCCGGGCCACCAAACGGGTCATGTAGACCTTGACTACCGCCCCGTCATAACGGGGCGGTTCCACATCCGTCGCCGGCGACTGCTGAGCCGTCGCCGTACCAGCAGCCCAAAAGGCACAGACGGAAAGAATCAACCACCTCATTGTATTCCAGCCTCAATCAAAACATGCATGAGCCCCAATTACCGGATCACCCCTCGAGCCCGGTCCAGACGCGCCACGAGGCTTCGGCCTGCTCGCGGAACATCACCTCGCCGTTGAGCGTCCGCGCCCCGCGCTGACGGCCGAAAGCGAGGAAGCGCGTCAGCGGCGGGTTGTAGACCAGATCGAGCAGACAGTGCTCCGGAGTCACGTAAGCATAGGGAATCCGCGGTGCCTCGTCTACTGCAGGGTAGGTTCCCACGGGCGAAGCGTTCACGATCAGCCGGCTCTCGGCCACCGCTTCGCACGGCAGGTTGTCGTAGGTATAGTTTCCCCGGGCCGGATCGCGCGACACCAGCGCATAGGGAATGTTCCGCTCGGCAAGCGCAAACTGCACGGCCTGCGCGGCTCCGCCGGTCCCGAGAACAAGCGCCTGCCCGGGGTCCCGGTCGCCCAGCAACCGGTCGAGCGACGCCCGCAGCCCGATGATGTCCGTATTGAACCCCTCCAGACCGCCGTCCGCCGCACGGCGGATGCAATTGACCGCCCCGATGGCTGCGGCCTCGGGGGAGATCCGCTCCAGCAGGGGCAGCACCACCTGCTTGTAGGGAATCGTTACATTCACGCCGCACAGGTCGGGTTCGGCAGCCAGCAGGGCCGGGAAGCGGTCGATCGACTCCAACTCGTAGAGCGCATAGCTGCAGTCGTGAAGACGCTCCCGCGCGAACTTCTCGCCGAAGTAGCGAGCCGAGGCCGAATGGACCAGCGGCCGCCCGATCAAGCCGAACTTCCGCATGGCTATTTCTCCTTCCGGGCGCTCATGATCCGCGCCAGCAGCTCGATGCCGTAGATCACCAGAAACCCGACGACACAGAGCACAACCGCCTCGACGAGCATCGACGGCCGCTCGTAGAGCATCTCGAAATGCCCGGGAGCGACGTTCCGCTCGACAAGCGGCTGCAGGGCCCCGTGGCTGTCGGTGTAGGTTTCGACGACCTCCTTCCACGGCCACACCTTGTTGAGCGATCCGACCATGAAGCCCATCAGCACGGCCACCGTGACGTCGTGCCACCGCTTGAGCAGCCACGACAGCAGGTGCGAAAAGGAGATGATACCCGCCGCGGCTCCCACGACGAAGATGACGATCACCGGGATGTTCAGGTCGCCGACCGCCTGCATGATGTACTGGTACTTGCCGAGCAGCAGCAGGATGAAGGCCCCCGAGATGCCGGGCAGGATCATGGCACAGATGGCAATGGCTCCCGACAGCATGACGAACCACCAGTCGTTGGGCGTCTCGGTCGGCGTGGCAACGGTGATCCACCATGCGGCGACGGCGCCGACGGCGAACGACAGCACCGAACGCCAGTCCCAGCGCCCGACCTGTCGGGCAACGAGCAGCGCCGAGGCGATGATCAGACCGAAGAAGAACGACCAGATCTCGATCGGGTGGTGCTGCAACAGATAGGTCATCAGCCGGGCAAGCGAGAAGATCGCGACGGCGATGCCCAACAGCACGGGCAGCAGGAAACTGCCGTTGATGTGGCGCCACAGCTCGCCGAGGCGCAGGCGCACGAGCAGCCGCAGAGCCGTGGCATCGACGCTGCGGATCGAGTCGATCAACTCTTCGTAGATTCCGGAGATGAAAGCGATCGTACCGCCCGAAACGCCCGGTACGACATCGGCCATGCCCATGGCGCAACCCTTGAGCGCCAGCACGACGGAGCGAGTGAAATTCATGTCTTTGCAGGTTGGAGGCTCCGGGCCCGAATACCGGTCCGCACGCCGGCGCATCGGGCACAGCGGCAGTTTCCGGCCCCGCACGCCGGAGCTTCGGTTAAGTTAAGTTAATTGAATTGGTTGCAAAGATAGCGGATGCATGCGGCAATGCCAAAATTTATCCGAAAAAAAGGGCAGATCGCGGGGACGCTCCGAAGATACAACCGAACCGCAGCCCCTCGCGGCAGACCGGGAAGCAGCCAAAAGCCCGAGGCGGGAAATTCCCGCCTCGGGCTTTTCATACGATCGCCGCCGCACCGGCTGCATCCGGATTCGGGAGGGAGGCCCGAACAACCGCAGCCGCAATCCCGCCCCGCATCGGTCTGCCAGGGGAGGGCGTTTCCGGCCGCCCGGCCGCACGTGCGCCCTCCCCGCACGCGGAACTACTCCTGCAACTCGGGCTCCGGCATGGGCCGATGGCTGCGGATGTAGTCGAGCGTCTCGCTCAGGCCATGCACGAACTTGTCGAAATCCTCCTTGTAGAGGAAAATCTTATGCCGGTCGTAGACCGTCTTGCCTTCGGCATCGACCGTCTTGCGGCTCTCGGTAATGGTCAGAAAATAGTCGTCGCCGCGCGTAGCTCTGACGTCGAAAAAATAGGTGCGCCGGCCTGCCTTGACCGCTTTCGAGAGGATCTGATCTTCATGATACTCCTCCCCTTCGCGTCGTGATGAAAAAAAAGGTGACATAGGCGTAATTTTTTGGTAGTTCGGTCGTATACGATTTCAGTCTTCACGTATACGAATATACACAAAATAAACCGAACCGCAAAAAAAAACCACCCGTTAATTTCATCATTCCGTCCCCTCGAGCAACGGACGCCCCGACTTGTTCCAGTCGGCAAGAATTGCAGCCGCGCGACGATAAGCCCCGTTCAATATCGGATTGACCACCTCATAGTAGGCCCCCACACCGTACAGACGCTGTGCGGCAAGTCCCTTGAGCTGAATGCGCAGAACGGGCAACGAGACAGCAAATCCGTCCGCATCGAACGCCACACCGCGTTCCTCGCCCAGCCGGACCAGTTCGTCGAGCACTCCGTCGGAGACCTCGAAGCCGGCGGCAAAGTCCGCAAAAGCGGGGTAGCACCGCGACAGCGAGTCGCGCGAGCGGTCGAGCCACCCGTTCACGAAATCGGCCGTCACGCCCCGGCGGACCAGTTCGCCATAGTAGTTCGAGTAGCCGGCCGTATCGGGAGCCACGATCACGTCGGGGCGGATGCCGCCACCGCCGTAGACCTTCCGCCCCGTGCGGAGGGTCCGGAACTCGGGCGCCCCGGCGTCGAGCGAGTCGCGCGTACGGTCGTCGTAGCGCCGCAAGTGGTCCAGATAGTACTCGCGCCGCTTGCCCTGCTCGTAGGGACGCTGGATGACCCGCCCCGAAGGGGTGTGGTAGCGGGCCACGGTGATGCGTACGGCCGAACCGTCGGGCAGGCCGACCTGCCGCTGCACAAGGCCCTTGCCGAAGCTCGGGCGGCCGACCACGATGCCGCGGTCCCAGTCCTGCATGGCCCCGGCCACGATCTCCGAGGCCGAAGCCGACGTCTCGTCCACCAGAACCACCAGCCGGCCCTTCATGTCCTCACCCGGGCTCTGCGTCTCGTAGGAGACCGACGGAACGGCGCGTCCCTCGGTCGAGACGACCACGGCGCCGCGCGGCAGAAAGAACCCCGCCATCTCGATGGCCTGTTCGAGCAGGCCGCCGCCGTTGCCCTGCAGGTCGAGAATCAGCCCCGCGGGGCGTCCCAGCTTGCGGTAGGCCTCCCTGAACTCCGGCATCGTGGTGTTCCCGAAGCGGTTCACCTTGATGTAGCCCACGCCGTCGGCAACGCGGTAGGCGGCATCGACCGTGTTGAGCGGAATCCGGTCGCGGACGATCACGAAATGGAGCCACCCGGGCGTACCGTGCCGCACGACATCGATGGCGACCTTCGTTCCCGTCGCCCCGCGCAGGTATTTCGGAACGTCGGCGCGTGTCATCCCCACGGCATCGAGCGTATCGATGCGCACGATCCGGTCGTTGGGCCGGACACCGACCCGCTCGGCCGGTCCTCCGGCGATCGTATTGACCACGATGACCGTGTCGCGCAGCACGTTGAACTCCACGCCGATGCCGCTGAACTCCCCGTCGAAGCTCTCCCTCACGGACTTCATCTCCTCGGCCGGGATATAGGCCGAGTGGGGGTCGAGCCGTTCGAGCATGCCCGTGATGGCCCCCTCGATGACGGGAGCGGTATCCACCTCATCGACATAGGCGTTCGTCAGGTAGCGGTAGATCTGCGCGAACTTCTGCAGCTGCAGCAGGTCCTGCTGCTGTTGCGACAGCTCCTGCGCGCCGAGCGGCAGGAGCGCCGCGAGTGCCAGACACGCCGCAAGGAGTCGTTTCACCCTCTTCATGGCTCTTCTCTCGGGATGATGCGGATCCGGTGCGCCTACTCCTCCGTGCGGAGCGCTCCGGCGATCCGGTCGAAAGCCACACGGCTCTGCTCGCCCGTCTGCATGTTCTTCACCGTGGCGGCGCCGGCGGCCAGCTCCTCCGAGCCGACGATCACCACGAAGGGCACGCCGCGGCGGTTGGCATATTCCATCTGTTTCTTCATCTTGGCCGGCTCGGGGTAGATCTCCGCGGGGATGCCCGCATCGCGGACCCCGCGCAGCAGGGGCAGCACGGCGGCCTGCTCCTCGGGCCCGAGGTTCACGAAGAGCGCCCGGGTCGAGCAGGAGACCCCGGCCGGGAAGAGGTCGAGCCCCGTCATGACGTCGTAGATGCGGTCGGCGCCGAACGAAATGCCGACACCCGACATGCCGGGCATGCCGAAGATACCCGTCAGGTCGTCGTAACGGCCGCCGCCGCAGATCGACCCGATGGCGAAGTCGAGCGCCTTGACCTCGAAGATGGCGCCCGTGTAGTAGTTGAGCCCGCGGGCCAGCGAGAGGTCCAGTTCGACCGGAAGCTCCAGCCCGAGCGAAGCGACACAGCCGAAAATCGTCCGCATCTCGTCGATGCCGCGAAGGCCCGTCTCCGACGAAGCCAGCACCTCACTCAACCGATCGAGTTTCTGCGCATTGTCACCGCTCAGCTCAAGAATCGGTTGAAGCCGATCCACCGCCTCCTGCGACAGCCCCCGCTCGAGCAGCTCGGCCTTCACGTTGTCCAGACCGATCTTCTCGAGCTTGTCGATGGCCACCGTAATGTCCATCATCTTGTCGGCATGGCCGATCGCCTCGGCAATGCCGTAGAGGATCTTGCGGTTGTTCATCTTCAGCGCCACACGGATGCCCAGCGCGCGGAATACCCGCTCGACGATCTCCACGAGCTCCACCTCGCACAGCAGCGAGCGGGTGCCGATGACATCGACGTCGCACTGGTAGAACTCGCGGTAGCGCCCCTTCTGCGGCCGGTCGGCACGCCACACGGGCTGCATCTGGTAACGTTTGAAGGGGAAGGTCAGCTCGCCCTGGTGCTGCACGACGTAGCGGGCGAAGGGGACCGTCAGGTCGTAGCGGAGTCCCTTCTCGCTGATGCGCGACGCCTGCCGCACCTCCTCGTCCGAGAGCCCGGCGGCATAGTCGCCCGAGTTGAGCACCCGGAAGAGGAGCTTGTCGCCCTCGTCGCCGTACTTGCCCAGCAGCGTCGAGAGGTTCTCCATCGCGGGGGTCTCGAGCGGAGCGAAGCCGTAGGTGCGGAAGACCGAACGGATCGTGTCGAAAATATAGTTGCGGCGCATCATCTCCGCGGGGGAGAAATCGCGCGTACCCTTGGGTATCGAAGGTTTCTGTGCCATATTATATAAACTTTTGTTTCATTTTCAGGTATTTTTTCCAACCTGTATCATCGCGCGTCTCCAGGTACAGGGGGTATTCCCCGACGAGGCGCTTCAATGCGGCCTCGTCGCGACGAAAGAAGAGGATAACCATTTCGCGGATCGCTTCCATCTGGCCGACCTCATATATGTTCACGTGGCGAGGGGCCCGTGTTCCCTGCTCTCCGGGATAGACATATCCGACAAAATAGCCCAGCCTGTCGTTGTCATCCACTGCGGACGAAATGAAAAGCGAACAGTCGCTCTTCAAATCCGATACCGACAGCGTGGGGGAGTTTTTCCTGAGCTTCAGCGCCTCGCGCGCCTGCTCATGCCAAGGAAACCGCTCCATTTCGGCGAGGAATCCGTCGGCATCGCACGTCCCGACCGGTTCTACGCAGTCCGGATCTTCGTGGGCGCAAAGCCGGTCCCAGACAAACGCATCGACCGGACGGTTTGCCGGCATCCCGCATGAACAAAGCCCCAGGATGAGCAGGAAAAAGGTGACGATGCGCATTCGGTCAAGCCATCAGTTTCTTGTACTTCACGCGGTGCGGGGTCGTATCCTCGCCCTGCGCACGCTTCCAGGCCTCGTATTCCGAGTAGGTGCCCTCGTAGAAGACCACCTTCGAGTCGCCCTCGAACGAGAGGATGTGCGTGGCGATGCGGTCGAGGAACCAGCGGTCGTGCGAGATGACGACGGCGCAGCCCGCAAAGTTCTCGAGGCCCTCCTCCAGTGCACGCAGCGTATTGACGTCGATGTCGTTGGTCGGCTCGTCGAGCAGCAGCACGTTGCCCTCCTCCTTGAGCGCGAGGGCCAGGTGGAGGCGGTTGCGTTCACCGCCCGACAGCATGCCGCACTTCTTCTCCTGGTCGGCGCCCGAGAAGTTGAAGCGGGCGACATAGGCGCGGGCATTGACCTGGCGGTTGCCCAGCGTGATGAGGTCCAGGCCGCCCGAGATCACCTCGAAAACGGTCTTCTCGGGATCGATCGACTTGTGCTGCTGGTCCACATAGGCCAGCTTGACCGTCGGGCCCACGCGGAACGAACCGCTCGTGGGCTCCTCGAGCCCCATGATCATGCGGAAGAGGGTCGTCTTGCCCGTACCGTTGGGGCCGATGACGCCCACGATGCCGGCGGGCGGTAGCGAGAAGTCGAGGTGTTCGTAGAGCACGCGGTCGCCGAAGGCCTTCGAGACGTCGTGCGCCTCGATCACCACGTCGCCCAGACGCGGTCCGTTCGGGATGAAGATCTCGAGCTTCTCCTCCTTCTGCTTCGCATCCTCGTTCATCAGCTTGTCGTAGGCCGACAGACGCGCCTTCGACTTGGCATGGCGGCCCGAAGGCGACATGCGCACCCACTCCAGCTCGCGCTCGAGGGTCTTGCGGCGCTTCGACTCCTGCTTCTCCTCCATGGCCATGCGCTTGGTCTTCTGCTCGAGCCAGCCCGAGTAGTTGCCCTTCCAGGGGATGCCCTCGCCGCGGTCGAGTTCGAGGATCCAGCCGGCGACGTTGTCCAGGAAGTAGCGGTCGTGCGTCACGGCGATCACCGTTCCCTTGTACTGCTGGAGGTGCTGCTCGAGCCAGTCGATCGACTCGGCGTCGAGGTGGTTCGTCGGCTCGTCCAGCAGCAGCACGTCGGGCTGCTGCAGCAACAGGCGGCACAGCGCCACGCGGCGGCGCTCACCGCCCGAGAGCACCTTGACCGGCTGGTCGGGATCGGGGCACCGCAGGGCGTCCATCGCCCGCTCGAGCACGCTGTCCAGTTCCCAGCCGTTGCAGTGGTCGATCTTCTCGTAGAGTTCGCCCTGACGCTCGATGAGCCGCGCCATCTCGTCGTCCGACATCGGTTCGCAGAGCTTCATGTTGATCTCCTCGTACTCCTTGAGGAGAGCCACCGTCTCGGCGCACCCCTCCTCGACCACCTCCTTCACGGTCTTCGCGTCGTCGAGTTTGGGCTCCTGCTCGAGGTAGCCCACCGTATATCCCGGCGAGAAGACCACCTCGCCCTCGAAATTCTTGTCGATTCCGGCGATGATCTTCATCAGCGTCGATTTTCCCGAACCGTTCAGACCGATGATACCGATCTTCGCGCCGTAGAAAAACGAGAGGTAGATGTTGTTCAGCACCCGCTTCTGGTTGGTGAAGGTCTTGCTCACGCCGACCATCGAAAAGATGATTTTTTCGTCTGCCATATCTTTCAATCGTTCGTTTTACTGCGTATTTGTGCAAAGATACGACCTTTTTCCGGAATTCCGCGTCCCGCACCTCCCTTTTTCGTCGCCCGCAGGCCGCAGCCCCGGCAACGAAAAGGGAGACCCTCCGCCAAAGAGAGGGTCTCCCTGCATGCGCATCCGCCGGTGCGGAGCCTCAACGCGTCCAGCCCGAGGTCCAGTCGGCGTCGGCGGGAACGGCTCCCCGGTAAGCCGCGGCCTCGAAGAACGAGTCGGTCAGGGTCTTGCCGCCGTCGATCGTGCCGACATAGTTGTTCGTCAGCGTATTGACATAGTCGGTCGAGTTGCCTTCGGCTGCCTCGAAGTCGGCGTTGGTATAGGTGCCGTCCTTCGGAACGAGTTCGGTGCTCATGGCGATGTACTCGAGTTTCGAGGTGCCGTTCTTGAGCGCCGTGTCCGTCTCGGCGGTCTCGGTGGTGATGCACTTGCCCTTGCCCGTCACGATGGCGTTGTAGAGCTCGACCTGCGTACCGGCACGCAGACGCACGCCCTGCGTGTCGGAACCGTTGCCCACGAGCGTCACGTTCGACAGCACGGGGTGGGCTACCGGCGTGGCTGCGGCGTTGTTGCCGTTGTTGTCGCACTCCATCAGGCAGTCGCAGTCGTATCCGAGCGACGAGGAGGCCTCCTGATAGGCTACCAGGAACTGTCCGCGGCCGTTCCAGCCCTCGGTCCAGTCGAACGAGTCGTCCGAGCAGTTGGTCACCACCATATGCTTCACATCGACCGAACCGCCGAAGAACTCGAAGCCGTCGTCCGAGCCCATGTAGGCCTGCAGATACTCGACCTCGGTGCCGTTGCCCACGCCGTAGAACGACACGCCGTTGGCCTCGTGCTCCTCGTCGAAGGCGAAGCCCGTGTACTCGAGGCGGATGTAGCGCAGCACACCCGAATTGTCGGCATCGTTCGAGCCTCCGTAGGGGGCGTTGCCGATCTCGGAGAGTACGCCCGTACCGGCATTCGTGTGGGCGCGGCCGCAGATGTGGATACCGCCCCAGGCGCCCGACTTCTTCAACTCGCTGGTCATCACGATCGGCGACGAGGCCGTACCTTCGGCGTCGATTTTGGCATCCTGTTCGACGAGGATGTAGTCCACCTTGCTGTCATCGACAGCCACGATCTCGACACCCTCGGCGATGTGGAGCGTAGCTCCGGCCTTGACGTGCAGGCCGCCGCTCAACTTGTAGGAGGCACCCTTGAGCAGATAGGTGTCGCCGACGACATTGCCCTCGAGCGTCGCACCCGAAGCGATTTCGCCGCTCAGGCCCTGGGCCCCGCCGCCGTTGTCATCGTTGTCGTCGCAAGAAGTTGCACATACCGAGCCGGCAATCAGTGCCGCTGCAATGAGTTTCCAATACGTTTTCATCTTAAAATATTGATTAAATGATGGTTTATTGTCTTTATTTTCCGAATTCCGCCCGTCGTGATCCGCCGTCGGGCCACATCGCGTCAGAAGCGCAGGTTCAGCCCCACTTCGAAGCCCGTTCCCGGACGGTAGCGCTCCACCTCGACGGTCTCACCCGTCTGGGGGACCTCCTGCTCGAAGACCAGCGCCCGGCCCAGCAGGTCGGAGAACTGCACCTTGACCTCGGCCCAACGGTTGATGCGGTAGCCGGCCGTGAAGTTGAGCGTATGGACCGGAAGCTGCTCGACGTCGCCCAGCCCCGAGATGCCGACGGCATGGATGCGCGGCCCCTGCAGGTTGTAGAGCAGCGCCAGGTTGAGCTGCCGCACCTCGTCGAAGCGGGGCGACCAGGTGATGTCGGCATTGACCAGGTAGGGCGAAGCCCCCTGCAGTGCGCGCTCCTTGTTCGTGTAGGCTCCGCCGTCGGGCAGTGTCACGTTCGTGTACATGTAAGTTCCGTTGGCCCCGATGCGCAGCGTCTCGGTCAGCGACTTGCGCACCTCGACCTCGATACCGGCCGCCATGCCGTTGTCGGCATTGCGGAAGGTGTGGACCGCGGCACCGCCCGAGAGCATCTGCACGCGCTCGATCGGCTCGTCGAGGAATTTGTAGTATCCCGTTACCGAGATCATGTCACCGCGGCGGTTGAGCAGCTCGTAGCGCAGGTCGATGTTGTAGTTGTAGCTGTTCACCAGCTCCTCGTTACCGCGCAGCTGCACCGAACCGTAGGACTCCTGGTAGAGGAACGGGGCCATCTCGATGAACGACGGCCGCGTGACGGTCCGCGAGAGGGCAAGCCGCAGCTGCTGCCGCTCACCGAGCGAATAGCGGAGGTTGAGCGCCGGGAAGAGGTCGCTCTTGTCGAGGTTGCGGCGCTGACGGATGCTCTGGTCGTTGGCATAATCGACCCACTGCTTCGACATCTCGAGACGCAGGCCGGCGTTGATGAGCAGCCGCTCGGTCGGCTTGAGGTCCACCGATGCATATACCGCAGCGATCGTGTTGCCCGCATCGTAGCTGTCCTTGGGCTGCTGCTGGCGGTCGATGACCAGCGAACCGTTGGCCACGTTGGCGAAATTCAGGTAGCCGTCCGTGTCGTAGATGTCGTCGATCTGCGGTGAGAGCCGGTCCAGGTCATAATAGAAGCGGGTGGCCGTATAGTCGCGGCTCTTGTCCTTGCAGGCCGCGCCGAAGGTCAGCTTGTGCCCCGCGCCGAAGAGGTAGTCGGCAGCCACGTGGACGTTCCACTCCTTCTCGTCGAGCGTGCCGAAGTAGCGCATCGTCTCCTGCTGGTTGAGTTTGAAGAGCGACAGCGAACCGTCGCCGTTCTTGAGGAACATCACCTGGCGGCGGTCCGGCTCGTCCGAAGAGGTCCCCGACCAGGAGCCGCTCCAGCGGAGTTTCCACCGCTCGCCGAACTCGTGCACGCCGCTCAGCTGATGGGTCATCAGCTTGTAGACGTGCAGCACGTCGTTGCTGCCGATCAGTTGGTGTCCCTCCTGGTCGTAGCCCTCGCGGCGCATGTATGTATCCGAAGCATTGCGTGCAAAGAAGAAAGTGTAACTGATGCGGTCGGCATCGCGCATGGTCAGGCCAAGGCTCGCCAGAGCCGCCATTTTCAGTTCACTCTCATAACTGTCATAACCGTATTCGTCGGTCACGATGCCGGTGGCCTCGAGCAGCCGGAATTCGGCATCGTTCATCGTCTGCATGTCGTTGCTCATGCCTCCCGAAGCCAGGACGCTGAGCGTCTGACGCCCCACCTTGAAGTCGCGGCCCCAGGCCAGGTTGCCCCCGAAGACGGGCAGCGCCCGGCGGCTCGACACCGAGAAGTCCGTGTCGAAGATGTCGCGCGAGGTAACGTACTGACGGAAATCGGAGAGAGAGCCCGACATCGCCCGTGCATCGACCTTCGGCTGCGTGAAGAGCGAGCGGCGGTCCATGCGGTAGAAGTCGCCGCCCAGCGTATTGAAACGGCCGCCGACGTTCACCTCGGCCGAAAAGAAACGCTCGCCCGTACTCTCCTTGGTGTCGATGTCGATGTGGGCGCCCGAATAGTCGGCATAGGAACCGGCTTCGTAGACCTTGCTCACGGTGATGTTCTTGACCGTCGATGAGGGGAATATGTCGAGCGGGATGAGTTTGTTGTCGGGGTTGGGCGAGGCGATCGGCTGGCCGTTGAGCGTCGTGATGCTGTAACGGTCGCCCAGGCCACGCACGATGAGCTGGCCGGCATCGGCCACGGAGATTCCCGAGATCTTCCGGACACCCTCCTGCACGTTCGAGATGCCCTTGAGCGACATCTCCCGGGCGCCCATGTTCTCGATCGCCACGTTCGAGGCGATGCGCTCGGTCTGGAGGCTCCGCTCCGACTCGAGGTTGCGGCGGCCGGTCACCTTCACGGCCGACAGCGTCTGCGCATCGGGCTCAAGGAAGATCTCCAGCCCGGTCTGACTGCCCGTGACCTCCACGCGGCACGGGACATACGAAACATAGGAGACCACGAGCGTATGGTCTCCATCGGGAAGGTCGAGCCCGAAATGTCCCAGGGCGTCGGTCGTCGTACCTTTGGTCGTGCCCTCCACCAGCACGGTCGCTCCGATGAGCGGTTCACGGGTCGTCCGGTCCGCCACGACCCCCTCGACGACCGCAGCGGCGGCCGTGAGGCAGTATCCCGAAGCGAACAGTGCAGCGATGATTTTTCTCAACGTCATACGTTTTCCTTTATCTTCTTTTTCCACGCTGCAAAGTTGGCCGCTCGGGATGACAATCGCATGTCACGGCGGTAAAGATTCGGCGAAGGGAGTGTTTCGTTCCAAAGACGCCGCCTGTATCGGAGCCGGCATGCAAACGGGGAGGCGGATCTCCTTTCGGAATCCGCCTCCCCGTTGTTCCATCCCTGCCGGGGCAGGTTTCAGTCTGCGCATGCGGCCGCCGGCCGACGCTTGGTGCGACAGACTATCAATAGTTCTCCTTCTTGGGCTCGAAGTAGGCCTGCGGGTGCTTGCAGGCGGGGCACATGAGCGGAGCCTGCTCGGCTTCGACGATGTAGCCGCAGTTGCGGCACTGCCACCAGATCTTGCCGTCGCGCTTGAAGAAATCGCCGTCGGTCAGGCGGCTCAACAGCTTCAGGTAGCGACGCTCGTGCTCGGCCTCGACCACCGAAATCATGCGGAATGCCGTGGCGATCTCCGTGAAACCCTCCTCGTCGGCCACCTGCGCGAACTCGCGGTAGAGCACATCCCACTCCTCATTCTCACCGCGCGCCGCAGCCAGCAGATTCTCCTGCGTCGTGCCGATCTTTCCGGCGGGGTAGCTGGCCGTGATGGTCACTTCGCCGCCCTCGAGGAACTTGAAAAAACGCTTGGCGTGCTCCTTCTCCTGCTCGGCCGTCTCCAGAAAGACACCTGCGATCTGCTCGTAGCCCTCTTTCTTGGCCTGGCTGGCAAAAAACACATAACGGCTCCGTGCCTGGCTCTCGCCGGCGAAGGCCTTCAACAGATTCTGCTCGGTACGCGTACCTTTGATGCTCTTTTCCATAAGTCGTAATGTTTGATGTGTGTCGGCAAAAATAGGAAATTACCCGCATGCCGGCAAATAAAAACGATCGGATCTTCCGATAGTGCCATTTGCCGAACTTATAGCTCACCGCCGGTCAGCTCGTGCAGGTCCTCACGGAAGCGGGCGTAGTCGGCCGGAAGGTGCATCGTGTCGGCCGCCTCGGGCGGCAGGATGCGGTAGCGGGGCAGGGCAACCCACACCGGAACCGGGTCGAGGCGGTAGGTCATGCGCCCGTCGGGGTGGCGCAGCGCCTCGATGCAGGCCACCAGCCCGCCGTCGGTGTAGCGCCGCCGCTGGTTCGAGACCAGGTTGCCCAGCGAGAAGAGCACCACGTGCGACGAGTCGGCACGCCACGGCTGGACCACATGCGGGTGGCTTCCCACCACCAGATCCACGCCGTGACGGCGGAGGAAGCCGGCCACGGCCCGCTGCGAGGCGTTCTCGCGGCGCTCGTACTCGTTGCCCCAGTGCATGCAGGCCACCACGAAGTCGGCCCCGCGGCGGGCCTGTTCGAGATCGGCGGCCATACGCAGCGTGTCGATGAGGTTCACGATCGTACCGGCCGGCACCGGAAGGCCGTTCGTCCCGTAGGTGTAATTGACCAGGGCGATCCGCACCCCGCACCAGGTGAGGCGGAGCGGATGGTTGCGGCGGTAATCGGCGCTGTCGGCAAAGACGCCCGTATGGCGGATACCGCAGCGGTCGAGTTCGCGGATCGTCGTGCGGATTCCCGCGGCTCCGCCGTCGCAGCAGTGGTTGTTGGCCAGCACGGCCACATCCACGCCGGCCTCGCGCAGGGCGTCGGCCAGCACGACGGGGGAGCGGAACATCGGGTAGCCCGAATAGGTTGCGGAGGAGGTCAGCGTCGTCTCGAGGTTCACCACGGCAATATCCGCCCCGTGCATCCTCGGGGCCAGCGCCTCGAAGACCGGCGAGTAGTCAAAGCCCCCGCCGCTGCGGGCCGCCTCGACCTGCGGCAGGTGCTGCATCACGTCGCCGCCGAAGAACATCCTGACGCGCTGCGGCGGCGGTTCGGGCAGGGTGGCCGAAGGCTTTCCGGCCGGCGTGCAAGAGACCCCCGCCAGCAACACGATCACCGCGATATGCCGGATTCCGATACGCACGGCCTACTTCCGTTTCCGTTTGGGATTCTGCGGGAACCACCCCTTGGCCACCCGCTTGCGCTGTTCGAAGAGTTCGCCGATGCTCCACAGCGACGAAGCGCCCCACACGGCCAGCAGCGTGGACCAGAGCAGCTGGCGCACCGCGATCGATGCGGCGACGGCCGCGATCCCCATCAGGAGGAAAAGCCACCAGATCCGCACGCCGAAATAGTACTCGCCCTTGATGACGAGCGGATGGAAGAGACCGATGATCAGAAACGTCGCCACGCCAATCACCAGCCCCGTAAGGTTGTATTGTGTCAGAAATTCCATGATTCTCCCGCTTGTTTGCCGGAGACGGCCGGACGTGTGCCGCCGCAGGCCGCCTCCCGCGGACAAAGATACGAAAAAGCGGGCGACCCCCGCAGGGAATCGCCCGAAAAAACCGTCCTGCGGAACAAGTCCGGTCAGAAAGTGTACTGCAGCATGACATTTACCCGGTTGGCATGGTTCTCCGCATCGGACATGTTGCGGCGCGAACCGTAGAGGTATTCGGCCGCCAGGGTGCAGCGCGGCGTGAGCGCATAGAACAGGTTTCCGAAGATGTACTGCCCGCGCTTGTACTCGTCGTCGGCATAGAATCCGTGGCTGCGCTGTATGCGGACGGTCGAGTAGCCGCCCGACAGGGTCAGCCGCCGTGTCAGCGAGAACTGCCCGGCGGCCTGCCAGCCCCACATCGGCATCGTCTGGATGTAGGCGGCATTCCGCGGATCGGGCGTGAAGTCCAGCCCGGCACCCGTCAGGTCCTGAATGTAGGGGGTGATGCCCTTGCCGTAGACGCCGTTCATGAACATCCGGAACGCCCGGCAGCAGCGGATTGTCCCGCTCAACTGTACGCCCCAGCCCAGCAGCGAGGTGTTCTCCGCGGTGCGGAGGTTGTGCAGGTACATGTCGCGCAGGACGACCGAGGCGCGCAGGTGGCTCGAGCGCTCCGGCCCCCACGCATACTGGATGTAGGCCGGGATGTCGGGAACGCGCTGCGGAATGGGCTCGAATCCCTCGCCGTAGGTCCCGCTCACGGCAGGCATCTCGGCCGCCACGCCGAACGAGAGTCGGTCGTCGGCAAACGAGCGTTCGTAACGGATGAGCGTGGCAAAATTGAAGTTGTAGGCGTTCGGGCCCTGGAAGTCGATGGTCGTCGGCGCGGCCGCCAGGTCGCAGAAGGTCGTCACGTCGCGACCGAGAGTCAGCCCCAGGAACGAGACGTAGGCCGAGCGCAGACGCGGCGTGTAGCTGTTCACCGCGCCGCCGCGGAAATCCCCGTCGATGTAGACCACCACGCGCCCGAGACTCCGCGTATTCGCGATCGCCTTGACGAAGAGCCGCGACGTCGAGGCATCCATCGTGAGTTTCTGCCGGGTGGCGTAGCTGCCCGGCACCGGAATGTCGTAGGTCACGAAGTCGATGTTATCGACCATGCCCCCCATGTCGTAGGCCCCCCGCAGGTTGATGAAGCCGCCGACCGAGAACGAGAAACGGTTGCCGCTGACAGGGAAGACAAACTGCGGGACGTCGGTCTGCTGGAACCCCTTGCGGTGGGTTTCGGCATGGTCGCGGAGGGCCTCCCGGCGGTCGTGCTCCTGCCCCCGCGGCGTGCTTGCGACGGCGGGGAGCATCAGCAGAAGCCCGGCCGTCCAGATAGCGAATCGGATCATTTTCATCATCTGTATGTTTTTGCATTCACCCGTACTTTCGCAAGTCGTATGCCAAAAAAAGAGGAGGGGGATTCGCGAATTTCACTATCTTTGCATCATACAAGACCTCGTCCCCCGAACAACAGATGTTTCTCGCAATACCTATATTTATCCTTATGGCCGCAGCCATGGCGGCCGACTGGTACCATTTCCACCGGTTCCGCCGGCGGCGGCCCATTCCGGCCGGCCGCATCGTATGGGCCGTCGTCACCGACCTGCTGCCCCTGGCGGCGATCCTTATCGGCACGCTGAGCCGCGACAACACCACGGCGGTCGTACAGGCGTCGATGTGGCTCCTCTGGGCGTGGCTGTTCACCGTCCTGCCGCGTCTGGCCCGTTACCCGTTCCGCCTCATCGGATGGCGCCGTGCGGGCAACATCGCAGCCGCACTGATCGCCGTCACGCTGCTCTGGGGGGCTACGCTGGGCCGCACGTCGCTGCGCGTCAGCCGGGTGGAGATCTGCTCGGAACGCCTTCCCGCGGCATTCGACGGCATGCGCCTCGTACAGATCTCGGACCTCCACCTGGGGACGATCGTCTCACCCGAGCGCGAGCTGGGACGCCTTGCCGACCGCATCAACGCCCTGCAGCCCGACCTGGTGCTCTTCACGGGCGACCTGGTGAACATCCGCGCCGCAGAGCTCGACGAACGGATGGCCCGGCTGCTCCAACGCATCGAGGCCCCGGTCTACTCGGTCACGGGCAACCACGACGTGGGGACCTACATCAAGGACTCGCTGCACCACACCATCGCCGACAACCTCCGCAGCCTCATCGACCGGCAGGAGGCGATGGGGTGGCACGTTCTCGACGACCGGACATGCTACATCCGCCGCGGCGGCGACAGCATCTCGCTGACCGGACTCTCGTTCGACCCCGCCCTGCGGTGGCTCCGCCACAGCCGCAACCTCCCCGCCACGGGGATGGACAAGGCCTACGGGGGCGTACCCCGCGAGACATTCAACATCACGCTGGCACACCTCCCCCAGCTCTGGGAGCAGATCACGGCAGCCGGATACGGCGACCTGACCCTCTCGGGACACGTCCACGCGATGCAGCTGAAGATCCGCTTCTCGGGCCGCGGGTGGTCCCCCGCATCCTGGCTCTACGAGCACTGGAGCGGACGCTACGACAACGACGACGGACGGACGCTCTACATCAACGACGGCACGGGATATGTAGGTTATCCGATGCGGTTGGGTGCACGTCCCGAAATAACCCTCTTAACGCTGAAACGATGCGAGTGACACTCTCCGCCGCGGCAACAGCCGACGGCTATCTGGACGACAACGGGCCCGAGCGGCTCATGATCTCGACGCCCGAGGACTGGGCGGCGGTGCTGCGCCTGCGCGGGCAGTGCGACGCAATCCTTGTGGGGGCCGAGACCCTGCGGCGCGACAACCCGGCGCTCCTGCTGCGCGACGAAGCCGTGCGCGAACGCCGCCGGGCCGCCGGCCTGCGCCCCGACATCGCCAAGGTCGTGGTGACACGCTCCGGGAAACTCGACCCGGCGCTGCGCTTCTTCAACGAAGGTGACGCCGACAGATATGTATTCTCCGAAGCGGAATGCCGTGATCTGGAATCCGTTGCGGAAGTTATCCAAACCGAAGGTTCACATACGGCAGCACAGGTCGTCACCGCCCTCGAGAAACGCGGCATCCGCCACCTGCTCGTCGAGGGCGGCGCACAGATCCTCTCGATGTTCCTCCGCGAAGGGATGGCCGACGAGGTGCGCCTGGCGGTCAATCCCGAACTGCGGCTCGGGACCGGCCGGGGCCGCACTCCGTTCCGTTTCGATGTGCCGGCCGGGGCCGAATGCCGCCTCGAAAAACTCGGCGGCATGGAGGTGACCCACTGCACGATCCATCCGGACACGACGGTCGAAGACCTCCGGTGGCTCGGACAGGCCGTAGAGGAGGGCAGGCGCTGCACGCCCAGTCCGAGCTGCTACTGCGTCGGGGCCGTGGTCGTCACGGCCGACGGGCGCTCCTTCACGGGCTATACGCACGAAACTTCCGCCACGCACCACGCCGAGCAGGAGGCCATCCGCAAGGCCGTCGATGCCGGAGCCGACCTGCGGGGCGCCTCGATGTTCTCGTCGATGGAGCCCTGCTCGAAACGCGCGAGCGAGCCCGAAAGCTGCACGCAACTGCTGCTCCGGCACGGATTCGCGCGCGCCGTCTTCGCCCTCTACGAACCCGACTGTTTCGTCTGCTGCCGCGGGGCGCTGACGCTCCGCGAAGGAGGCCTCGACGTAAGGGTATACCCCGAACTGGCCGAGGGCGTGCGGGCCACAAACGCCCACCTCACAGGCTGGGAAAGGGCAGAAATTACCCACAAAAGGGTTCAATAATGGTCTAAAGTGCCTATTCACCGAAGAGTTCCGGATAAATCCCATATATTTGTAGCTAAAACGCAATGATCGCTATGAAAAACATTCTCAGGATCGCCTGCCTGGCGACAGCGATGACCGCGGCGCTCCCCCTCCCGGCACAGGAGCCTGGACAGGCCCTGTCGCTCGAAGAGGCGATCGCCGTGACCCTCACGGACAACCCCGCAATGAAGGCGGCGGCCTACGAGGAGCGGGCAGCACAGCAGCAGCGCCGCGCCGCAATCGGACTGCGCATGCCGCAGATCAACCTCACGGGAGCTTACGCCTACATGGCCAAGGACATCGGATTCGACTTCAACAACCTGAAAGGCCCGGCCAAGGACCTCACGGGAAAGATACTCGGCAGCGGGCTGATCGATCCCACGCTCATCCCGACGATCCAGGGGCTGCTCAACCCGATGATGAACGCCGACTGGTTCCTCACGCTGCAGGACCAGAGCTTCGGGTTCGTGGGCGGCGAGGTGACCGTGCCGATCTGGATGGGCGGTAAAATCAACGCCGCGAACCGGGCCGCACGTCTCAATGAGCGCACGGCCACCGAGCAGGGCAACCAGACGCGCAACGCGCTGATCTCGGAGCTTGTGGAGCGCTATTTCGGACTCGCACTGGCCCAACAGGTCGTAGCCGTGCGGCAACAGGTGGTGGACGGCGTGCGCCGCCACCTCGAGGATGCCCGGGCTCTCGAGAAAAACGGCATGATCGCCCAGAGCGAACGCCTCTACGTCGAATTCAAGATGGCCGAAGCCGAGCGTGAGCTGCACAACGCCCAGCTGCAGGTCGAGACCATCTCCAGCGCACTGTCGAACACGCTCGGACGCGAGAACGACTGGCAGCCCGTCACGGCGATGTTCGTCATCGGGCAGATCGAGGAGCTGGCCTACTACAAGGAGCTGGCCGAGATGCGCAACCCGCTGCTCTCGCAGGTGTCGCTCAAGCGGCAGCTCGCCGAGGAGAACGTCCGCGCGCAACGGTCGGCCTTCCTGCCGCAGGTGGTGGCCATGGGCGGCGGCTCGTTCTACAACTACCAGGTTGCCGGTTTCGTGCCGCGCTGGGCCGTGGGCGTCGGAGTGAACATCAAGCTCTTCGACGGATTGAACCGCGAATACCAGTACTCGGCCGCCCGGCAGACCGTGCGCCGCGTCGGCGAACTGCAGAACAAGGCCTCGCAGGACATCTCGGTACTGGTCGAGAAGCTCTACAACCAGATGATCAACTACCGCAACCAGATCACGTCGATCGACGCCTCGCTCTCGTTCGCCGAGGAGTACCTGCGCATGAAGGAGGCCGCCTTCCGCGAGGGGATGAGCTCCTCGTCGGACCTGATCGACGCGGAGCTGAACCTCGCCGGCGTGCGGACCGAACGGCTCCAGGCCGCCTACAACTTCGACCTCGTGCTGGCACAGCTGCTCGAGGCCGCGGGCATCAGCGACGAGTTCCCGGCATATTCCCGGCGGTCGGACGCACGGGTCATCCTCTTTGACGAAAAATAACAAGCAAGCGATATGAAACGAAACAACATCATCGGTATTTTGGCGGCCGCGGCGGTCATCGTCCTCTCGGTCGTGCTGATCAGCTGGTACCTCAACAAACGGACCCCGATGCTGATTCAGGGCACCGTCGAGTGCACCACCTACAAGGCCTCGTCGAAGGTCCCCGGACGCATCGACGAGATGAAGGTCGAGGAGGGGCAGCGCGTGGAGAAGGGAGAGCTGCTCTACATGATCTCGACGCCCGAACTGGATGCCAAACTCGAACAGGCCGAGGCCGTGAAGAGCGCGGCGGCCGCACTGGACGCCGCAGCCGTGGCCGGCGCGCGGATCCAGCAGATCGAGGCCGCGCTGAACATGTGGGAGAAGGCTCAGGCCGGGCTCGAACTGGCCCGCAAGACCTACGAGCGCGTGCAGAACCTCTACAACGAAGGGGTGGTCCCGGCCCAGAAGTTCGATGAGGCCGAAGCCAACTACAAGGCCATGGAGGCCACGGCGCTGGCAGCCAAGGCACAGTACGACATGGCCGTGGACGGCGCCCGCAAGGAGGACAAGGAGGCCGCAGCGGCCCGGGTCCGCCAGGCCGAAGGTGCCGTGAGCGAGGTGCAGTCGTATCTGGTCGATGCCTCGGTCTATTCGCCCGTCACGGGCGAGGTCTCGACGATCATCGCCGAAGAGGGCGAGCTGGTCGGCAGCGGATACCCCGTGGTGGCGATCCTCGACATGTCGGACATGTGGGTGACCTTCAACATCAAGGAGACCCTGCTCCCGGGCATGACCATCGGTACGCGGATGACGGGCTTCGTTCCCGCCCTCGACCGCGACGTGGAGTTCGAGGTGACCTACATCGCCCCGCAGGCCGACTTCGCCACATGGGCCGCAACCCGCACGCAGGGAGGGTTCGACATCCGCACGTTTGCCATCAAGGCCCGGCCGACCGCCCCGGTGGAGAACCTGCGCCCGGGCATGAGCGTCCTCGTGGACTGGGATAAAATCGCCCAATAGCGATGCCGCGGTTTCTGCAAAACAGCTGCGCCGCCGCACAGCGGGAGTTGGGCCGGGCCAAACGCCAGCCGATGTACTTCGTGCTGACGATCCTGCTGCCCGTCGTCTCGTTCGCGTTCTTCGCCCTGCTTTTCAACCAGGGTGCGATCCGCAACGTCCCGATCGCCGTGCTCGACGAGGACAACACGACGCTCTCGCGCAAGGTGGTGCAGATGATCGACGACACGCCGACGGCGCTCGTCTCCTACGGCGTGCAGTCGATGGAGGAGGGCGAACGGCTCATCCGCGAAGGCAAGGTGATGGCCGTCGTCCAGATCCCGGCCTTCTTCGAGAAGCAGATCCTGAGCAACAGCCAGGCCCACATCGAAAACTACGTCTCGGGCACGAACATCACGGTGAACGGACTGCTCTCGAAGGACATCCAGACCGCCGTGACGACCTTCACCGCCGGGGTGCAGCTGCAGATCCTCATGAAGCAGGGGCTCACCGAACGGCAGGCCATGGCGCAGCTGATGCCCGTCCGCTTCGACCGCCACGTGCTGTTCAACCCCCACATCAACTACGGGTACTATCTCTCGCCGAGTTTCCTGCCGATGATGCTCATGATCTTCACGGTGATGATCACGGTCTTCGCGATCGGCACCGAGCTCAAGAACGGCACGGCGCGCGAGTGGCTCCGCACGGCAGGGGATTCGCCCGCGGCGGCCCTCGTCGGGAAACTCGCCCCGATCACAACGGTGCTGTTCCTTGTCTCGCTGGTGATGCTGGTCGTCATCTTCAAGATCGTCGGGACGCCGCTCAACGGCAGCCTGGCCGTCATTCTGGCCGGCACGCTGCTCTTCATCCTCAGCTACCAGTCGATCGCCACGCTGATCGTCTCGCTCCTGGCCAACCTGCGCCTCTCGCTCTCGATCGGCGGAGGCTACTCGGTGCTTGCCTTCACCTTCTCGGGCCTCACGTTCCCGATCATGGCCATGTGGGAGCCCATGCAGTGGGTGAGCCGCATCTTCCCGTTCACATTCTACACCGACATCTTCGTCGATCAGATGCTGCGCGGCGCACCGGTCGTCTACTCGCTGCCCGACCTGGGGTGGCTGTTGCTTTTCGTCGTCTTACCGCTGCTGTGTCTGCCGCGCCTAAGGCGCGTCTGCACCGAGGAAAAATTCTGGGGGAGGAGCTGACATGAACCGATTGACACGACAGTTGGGATCCTACTGGATCCAGTTCCGTTCGGTCGTAAGGAACGAATTCCGGACCATCTTCACCGACGGCGGCGTCATGCTGATCCTGATCTTCGCGATCCTGATCTACGCTACGGCCTACTCGCTGGCCTACGGCTCGCAGGTGCTGCGCAACGTCCCGATCGGCGTGATCGACGAGTGCCGCACCCCGACGAGCCGGGCGCTGATCGAGACCTTCAACTCCGGTCCGAACACCTATGTCGCCTACGAGCCGACCTCGATGGAGGAGGCCAAGGAGCTCTTCTTCGGCCGCAAGATCTACGGCGTGGTCTACATCCCCTCCGACTACGACCGAAAACTCTACGGAGGCGAGCAGGCCAACGTGGCCATCTACTGCGACGCCAGCTACTTCCTGATGTACCGCCAGGTATTCCAGGAGCTGGTGACCTCCATCGGGCGGACGGGAGCCATGGTCGAGTTCCAGCGGCTCATCGCCAAGGGGGCCAACATCCCGCAGGCACAGGCCGTGACGCAGCCGGTCATCTATGAGTCGCACAACCTGTTCAACCCCTATCTGGGTTACGGGACATTCGTCATGCCGGCCATCATCATGGTCATCATCCAGCAGACGATGCTCATCGGCATCGGCATGATCGGTGGAACGTGGCGCGAACACGGACTCTACTACAAGCTCTGCCCCGAGGGACGGCGGCGCATGTCGTCGCTGCCGATCGTACTCGGCCGCGGGCTGGTCTACGCGGTGATCTACGCCCTGACCTGTACCTACATCCTCACGTTCCACTACCGGATGTTCCACTTCCCGATGAACGGTGCACCGGTTGCCGTGGCGCTCTTCACGGCGCTCTACGTTGTGGCCTGCATCGCCATGGGCATCGCCGTATCGACACTGTTCCGCTACCGCGAGAACTCGCTCATGCTGCTGCTCTGGACCTCGATCCCGGTGCTGATGCTCAGCGGCGTCTCGTATCCCCGCGAGGGTATCCCCGAATGGCTTTACAACCTGGGCAAACTGCTGCCGAGCAGCCACGGCGTGAACGGTTTCATCCGCATACAGACCATGGGTGCTTCGCTTCAGGAGGTCTTTGCCGAGATCAAGTGGCTGGTGATCCTCACCGTCGCATACGGAGGGCTGGCCTGCATCGGAATCCACCAGGCCATCCGGCGCGAACAACGCCGCCGCGCCGAAGAGGCTGCGGGCGCCGAAGACAAAGGGGCCAAATAACGGATTACGGAACCGGATGCCACCCGAAGGAGCTGCAATCCTCGGGAAACCCTGTTCCGCCGAAAACCCGTAATCCCCGCAAGGCACCAAAAGCCCCGTCGATTGCACCAACGAGGCAGGAAAGGAGCGGACAATCGAGCCGTGCCCCGAACAACGAACGAGCCGCCGGACAACGCATGTTGTCCGGCGGCTCTGTTTCGGATTCGGACCCGATCAACGGTGTCCGAATCCCGGAGGGGGTCCACCCGGGCCGGGCCCCATCATTCCCCGGCGGCGGGTATCGGGTTCCACTCCGTCATAATCCCTGATGTTCGTCGAACCCTTCTTGCCGAACCGGCGCAGGTTGAACGAGAACTGAACCATGAAATACCGGCCGATCACGCTGTTGGTCGCATTCTGTGTCCAGCCCGAACCCGTGGTCCGCACGAACGACTTGTTCTGGTTGAAGATATCGTTTACGCCGAACATGATCTCTCCGCGCTGGTTCCGGAAAATCTTCTTGCCGATGTAGGCGTTGCAGAGCAGGTAGTCGTCGTTATAGTCGTTGGTGAAGCCGAGATACTGCGTGTAGGCGGCACTCGCCGTGAGCGTGAAGCCCAGCGGGAAGACGACCTTCAGGTCGCCGCTGGCCGTGTGGTTGAAGTAGCGGTTCTTGCTGCTCACGCTGCTCAGCGAGTTGGTCGCCTCGTTGTAGGTGCCGTTCCACGAAAGGGTGAAATCGACATTCTCCGAGATGTTGCTGCCCAGCACGGCACGGAAGTCATAGCCCATGTTCTCCGTATCGTTGCGCTCGCCGCCCGTAATGGCACCCGTATCGGGAACAACCGTACCGCCAAACATGCTCGGCGTCTTGGTATAGGTTACACCCGCCATGACGTTGAAGTTCGAGCGTAAGAATCCGATCGGGAAACCGTAGCTGAGATGGGTCCGCAGGCTCAGGTAGCCGTCGAGGTTCACCGGCGTCGAATAGAAGTTCGGCGTGTAGGTCTCGCCATCGACCGTGAACGAGGGGTTCTGTACGGTGTGCGTACCGATGTAGTCCGACGTACTCTGCATGGAGAACATCCACATGAACGTACGACCCTTTTCGACATTCGAATTGATGTAGTGGAAGTTGATCCGGTGGCTGTACGAGGGGTTGAGCGTCGGGTTGCCGTGCGAGATGTTCTGTGCATCCGCCAGGTCGTAGACACCCTGCAGGCTCGTCACGTCGGGATTGCTCGTCGAAGAGGTGATGAACAGACGCAGCGAATTCTCGCGGTTGATCATCAGCTGACCCATCATGAAGTAGGTGAAGTCGTCATACGAGTGCCGGATCTGCTCCGAAGCGCCCTGCGTCACCTGCCCGTCGAGCACCGAATGCTGGTAGTAGACGTTCGCTATGAACGTGTTGCGGTCCTTCGAATAACGGAATCCCGGGCCGACGCGCTGCGTGGTGTAGTTGCTCTCGTAGGCATTCGACAGCGTCGGGTCGGGCAGAAGCCCGGCGATCGAGAAGTCGCTGCCCGTCTCGTAGGATCGCTTGTCGCGTTCCTGATGGTCATAGGCGGCACGGTACTGAAGGCTGACCTGCGCATACTTGGCCACCGGCTCCGTATAGGTGAACTCACCGCGGAGGCTGTAGCTGCTCGACGGAGCGAGGTTGCGCAGATAGCGCGGCAGGAAATAGTCGGTCGGATCCCATTCGCCCGTCTCGGGATCGATCGCCGGACGGTCGGGCAGACTTCCCAACTGGTTCGACCACGAATCCGAATCGTTCGTCCGGTCCGAATAGTTCACGTTGCCGTTGAGGGTGATCGTCCGGCCATCCTTGCCCAGCTTGGCCCGGTAGATGGCCGACGTGCGGAGGTTGTAGCCGCTCGAAAGGCTGTTGCTGTAGTTGTCCGTGCGGCTGTAACCGCTCTCACCGTACTGCCAGCCCTGCGTCGTGCTCCACGGATCGTTCGACTGGTAGCTGAAGCTCGGGCGGATCATCAGGTTCTGGTTGTCCGAGATCTTCCACTCGAGGCGGCCGTTGAAACGGTGGTTGTAGTTCCGCGTATCGGAATAGCCGAGCGTCGAAAGGGTATCGACCGCCATCGGGTCCTCGTACCACTTGTCTACCGTCGAACGGTTCGTCGTGTTGGTGCTGTTGAAGAAGTAGCTGCCCTGGAACGACACCTGGTCGCGCTTGCCCCACGTGTCCGAATAGTTCAGACCGATGGCATTGACCTTGGCCACACCGCTCTGGGGGCGCATCATGTACTGACCCACACCGCCGCCGCGGCCACCGCTGCTGCCTGTCACACCGAGGATGTCCTCGAACGAGAAGTTCTGCTGATTGACGTTGTTAAAGAGGCCGATCACCGACACGCGGCTGTCGCCCGAGAAGATATTGACGTTGCCGCCGGCGATGTATTTGTGGTGCGGCTCGGCCTCCGAGTCGTAACCGTAGCCGGCATAGAGTTTTCCGAACTGGCCCTGGCGCATGCCCGGTTTGGTCACGATGTTGAGGGCCTTGTATCCCTCGCCGTCGTCCATACCGGAGAACTCGGCCGCATCCGAGAGTTTGTTGTAGACCTCGACTCGGTCCACGGCCTCGGCCGGCAGCGACTTGATGGCCGTCGTCACATCCTCGCCGAAGAACTCCTTGCCATCGACGAAGATCTTCTTGATCTCCTCGCCCTGGGCCTCGACCGTACCGTCGGTGACGGTGATGCCCGGCATCTTCTTGAGCAGTCCCTCGACATCGGCGTCGGTCGTCACCTTGAAGGCCCCGGCGTTGTAGCTCACCGTGTCACCCTTCTGCGAGGTACGCATCGACTTCACCTCCTTGACCACGGTCTCGATCTGCACGCCCGGCTTGAGGCGCAGCACACCGAGGTTCACCTTCGGGGCCGACACGCGGAAGGTCGTGTCGAGCGTATTGTATCCCAGGAAGGAGATCGAAAGCCCGTATTCGCCGTAGCTGAGCGACGGAAAGGAGATGAGGCCCTTGTAGGCCGACGTGGCATACTGTTTCTTGTCGGGTGTCGCCGAGGGAGTCAGCGTCAGCACCGCACCGATCACCTCGTCGCCGGTGTCGGCATCCACGAGCGTTGCCGTGACGGAACCCTTCTGTGCGAAGGCGGCAACGGCAAACAGCACCATGAGGGCTGTCAGCAGTGTCTTTTTCATCATTCGGTTAACGTATTTGCTTGTTTGCTTGCGCCCGCGAAATTAACGGTTTCGCGGCAATCTTGTTCCCCGAAGGGGGTGAATCGCCAAAAAAAGGGTGCCAGTCGCCCGGACCGGCACCCTCGCATGGATCGTATTCCGGAAAAAACTGCCGGATTTTGCTACTCCTCGGGATTCTGGGCCGCCTTCACGGCACCGCGACGGGCCTTGCCGCGGGGCGCTTCGCCGTTGGCCTTCGGGCACTCACCGGCTTCGGGGCATACCTCGGGGCAGGGACGGCCCTCACGCGGACAGAGGCCTTCGGGAGCCGGCTTGCCGGCCTTCGGACAGGCGGGACCGCAACCCGACTTGCCGGCCTTCGGGCCGTGCATCCGATGGTGTTTCGGGGCCGGGCGCTGCTGCATCTGCGCCCACTTGACGAACTGCTCGGTCGAGAGAATCGACTTCATCTGTTCGGCACGCGCCTCCCGGGCCTTGCGCATCGCCTCGCGCTGTGCCTCCATCTCCTTCAGCTGCTGGAGGTTGATCTCATAGACCTGCTTTTTCTGGGCATCGGTAAATTCGAGCCGTTCAGCCATGCGGTCGGTCTTGCGCTGTGCGATCTGTTCGAGCGTCGGGCGCTCTTTGGGTGCGGCTGCGGGAGCCGGCGCGGACTCGGTCTGTGCGAAAACCGCTTCTCCTGCCATCAGGCACAATGCGGCAACGGCTGCAAAAATCGTCTTTTTCATGGTTGTCTGTCTTTTAGTGAAACATTCCTAATTCGGGGATCTCCGATACAAAAGTAGCACCGAAAAACAGAATACGGACCGGCAGGTCGGCCAAACGGCCATTCGGCCCGGCGAACCGCCTATTCCGCAGGGCGAACCGCCCGCAGCCACGCCTTGAATTCGGGAACCCGGGCCTTCGAGATGACGATCCGCTCGGGCGTATTGACCGCAAGGTGCAGCGTCAGTCGGCTGCCGAACCACACGGCGATCTCCTTCACGGCACGGCGCGCGACGATGAACTGGCGGTTGGCCCGGAAGAAGTCGTGCTCGGGAAGCTGCGACTGATAGGCCTCCAGCGTGCGGTCCATCGGGTAGACCTCCCCCTCGAAGGTGCAGGCCGTGACCTTTTCGTTGGCCGTGTAGAGGTAGGCGATCGCATCGCGCCGCAGGGGGATGATCCGATCGCGGACATGCACCAGGAAGACCTCCTCCGACTGCCGGGCGGCCATCGTCCGCACGCGCGAGCCGTAGTCGAGCCGCTCGCCGGAGGTGAGCCGCCGCAGCTTCTCGAGCGCACGCCGCACGTCGTCGGCATTGATCGGCTTGAGCAGATAGTCGATGCTGTTCACCTTGAAGGCCTCGAGCGCATATTGGTCGTAGGCCGTGGTGAAGACGACCGGTGCGGTGACCTCCACCGACTTGAAGATGCGGAACGAGTCGCCGTCGGCCAGGTGGATGTCCATGAACAGCAGGTCGGGCTGGGGATTCGCGCGCAGCCACTCGACGCTCTCGGCCACGCTCTCAAGCGTGGCCACGACCTCCACGCCGGGAGCGACCTGGCGCAGTACGGCGGCAAGGTTCAGCGCCGCGGCGGTCTCGTCTTCGATAATGAGTGCTTTCATCGTGCGGCAGGGGGTTCGAGCGGCAGCCGCACGGTGAACGTACCGTCGGAGTCGTCAATTTCGATATCGCGGCCCGTGATGAGCTGCCAGCGGTTGCGCAGGTTCTCCAGTCCGATGCCGGTCGAGGGTTCGGGCTCGAGTTTCGGGCGCAGCGGGTTCGACACGACCAGGCGGCCGTCTTCGACACGGATCGAGACGTGCAGCGGATTGCTGCGCGTGATCGTATTGTGTTTCACGGCATTGCCGATCAACGGCTGGAGCGAGAGGGCCGGAAGGCGCCAGCAGAGGTAGTCCGGATCGACCTCGATGTCGAAGTAGAGCTTGTCGGCATACCTTATTTTAAAGAGGTAACTGTACGCCTCGGCGAACTTCAGCTCCTCGCCGAGGGTGATGAGCGTGCTCTGTCCGTTCTGGATGATGTAACGGAACGTATAGGAGAGCTGGTCGATGTAGGTCAGGGCCTTCTGGTCGTGCTTCTCGCGCACGAGCATCGCCAGCGAATTGAGCGAGTTGAAGAAGAAGTGGGGGTTGATCTGCCCGACGAGCATGTTGTAGCGCGTGGTGAGGTTCTCGTTCTTGAGCCGCTCGTTCTCCACCTCGACAAGCTGCCGCTGCGAGATGAGCACATAGAGCCGGCTGTAGAGCAGCGACACGACCAGTGCGAACGAACACTTGAGCAGCAGCATGTAGTCGAACATCCGCCCGCTCATGAAGTTCAGCACGACCCGGCCCGAATGCCACTCCGTGACGGGCGCCACGCAATAGAGCACAACGGCCGCCACACAGCTCCACAGGCAGCTGCGGATGTAGCGGCGCATCGAGTAGCGGCGGTGGGAATCGGTGAGGATCGTCAGCAGCACGAACGACATGAAGAGGTAGAAGAGCAGCTGCAGCAGCAGCTCGGTCCACTGCGACGGACGGTTGTAGAGGCGGCTGTAGTCGAACTCCTCGCCGTTGCGGGTCCGCACCTCCTTCAACACGGGATGCCCCCCCGAGCGGCGCGACGGACGGATGTCGGCTCGGATCCGGTCGCCGTCTTCGAGTCCCAGCCAGCGCAGGTTCTGCGGCGGCACATAGACGCTGTCGCCGCCCGCATAGACGAGGTAGCCGTACCCGTCGGCATGCACCGCAAGCCGACCCTCGTCGCGCCGCTCCCACACCCGCTGCTCATGCCCGGGACCGCCCGACGAGGTGGTCTCGCTGCTCTGTTCGACGAGCACCAGCAGCAGGTAGGAGAAGTTCACGACCAGGCTGATCGCCACGGCGACCAGCAGGTTCAGGACCACGTCCGAATAGCGGGACAACGCGCGCATGGCTTTCGTTTTTTACTCCTCGAGCGTTTCGTCCATGAACCACGACGCATAGTGCATGTAGTCGTGGGCCGTGCGGAGCACGATCTCGTCCCGCTGCTCGGGCGTCACCTCGCGGATGCGCTTGGCCGGCACGCCGGCATAGAGCGAATTGGGCTCGAGCTGCGCATTCGAGAGCACGAGCGCCCCGGCCGCAATGATGCAGCCCGAGGGAACGACGGCGTTGTCGAGCAGGATGGCCCCCATGCCAATCAGGCAGTGGTCGCCGATCCGCGCTCCGTGCACCACGGCGTTGTGGCCCACCGACACGTCGTTGCCGATGATCGTCTGCGAAGGGTGCTTCGCCTTGTCGTAGATCGTATGGAGCACCACGCCGTCCTGGATGTTCGTCCGATCGCCGATGACGATCTTGTTCACGTCGCCGCGCAGCACGGCGTTATACCAGATCGAGCAGTCGCGGCCGATGGTCACATCGCCCAGAACGACGGCCGTCTCGGCCAAAAAGGTGTTCTCTCCGATCACGGGTTCATGCCCGCGTACTTTTCTGATCAATGCCATAACTTATCTGTTTTTGTCTTTGCTTCGTCGTTTCGTTCGTTTTGCGCCGGTGGCCGTTCACGCGATCAGGCCCATCGGCACGGCAACCGGGCCGAGCCGGCACGCCGCTCGGCGCCGAAGATATGTCATACAGGCCGGGGAGCGTCGCAGGATCACTCCTCCGTTTTGGCCTGCTGCCAGAGTGCCTCCATCTCGTCGAGCGTCAGGTCGTGCAGCGCATGTCCCTCGGCGGCAGCATGTTCCTCCATGTAGTTGAAGCGGCGCATGAACTTGTCGTTCGTTCGTGCCAGCGCCGATTCGGGATCGACGCCGTAGAGGCGCGCCGCATTGACCAGCGCGAAGAACAGGTCGCCGAACTCCCCCTCGAGGTCGGCCTTGCGGCCCGACCGCATCTCGCTCTCGACCTCGGCGATCTCCTCCCGGACCTTCGCCCAGACATCCTCCTTGTGCTCCCAGTCGAACCCCGTGCCGGCGGCCTTCTCTCCCATGCGGTAGGCCTTCACCAGCGCCGGAAGCGAACGCGGCACACCGCCCAGCGTCCCGCTCTTGCGGTTCTTCTTGCGCAGTTTGAGCGCCTCCCAGTTGGAGAGCACCTCCTCGGGCGTGTTGGCGTGGATCTCCCCGTAGACATGCGGATGCCGGTAGATCAGCTTGTCGCACAAGGCATTGGCCACATCGCCGAAATCGAAGGCTCCCGCCTCTTCGCCCAGCTTCGAGTAGAAGACCACATGCAGGAGCAGGTCGCCCAGCTCCTCCTTGATGGCCTCCATGTCGTGGGCCGTGATGGCGTCGGCCAGTTCGTAGGTCTCCTCGATCGTATTGCTGCGCAGCGAGTCGAACGTCTGCTCGCGGTCCCACGGGCACTCCCGGCGCAGGGTAGTCATCACCTCGAGCAGGCGCGCCGCAGCCTCCAGTTTCTTCTCCTTGTTCTCTTCCATGACAAATTGCATAACAGTCAGGCAAAGTTAGCAAATCACCGGGAAAAACGTATCTTTGCAAAAGCAAAAAATCACGCCCCATGACCAAACTGCGCCTTACGATCCTTGCCCTCTGCCTTGCAGCCGGGGCCCATGCCCAACCGGCCGACGCCCCCCTGACACCGACCGGAGGGGAGTTCACGCTCGGACCCTCCATGACCCTCGTGGCAGACGAAGGGCTGCTCCCGCTGGCGGAATATGCCGCCGAATACCTCAAATGCCCCGTCGAACGGCAGGCGGCCGCCGACGGCGTCCTGTCGCTTTTGATCGATCCGGCCCCGGAGGCCGCGGCCGAAAGCTACCGGCTGGAGATCACGCCCGACCACATCACCGTGCGCGGTGCCGACTACGGCGGCGTGTTCAACGGCCTGCAGGCGCTCTTCCGCCTGCTACCGCCCGAGATCTATGCCCGCGAAGGGCTGCAGGGGCCCGTGACGCTGCCGTGCGGCGTGCGGGAAGACGCCCCGAAGTTTGCCTACCGCGGCATGATGCTCGACGTCGCCCGCACGTGGATCGCCCCCGAGGCGCTGAAGCGCCAGATCGACCTGCTGGCCTGGCACAACATCAACAGGCTGCACATCCACCTGGTGGACGACGAGGGGTGGCGCATCGAGATCAAGTCGCACCCCGAGCTGGCCGAGGTGGGCGGATTCCGCGGCGGCGATTCGCCCATCCGGCCCGTATACGGCAAACTCGACGAAAAATACGGCGGTTACTACACGCAGGACGAGATGCGGGAGATCATCCGCTACGCCGCGGTGCGCAACATCGAGATGATCCCCGAGATCGACCTCCCGGGCCACAGTCGGACCATCGCCACGCTCCATCCCGAGATCCGCTGCCGCTTCACGCCCGACACCACGCTCACGGCCGGATACGACGACCGTTCGGCCTGGTGCGTGGCCCGCGAGGAAAACTACGTCCTGCTGGAGGATATCCTCGGCGAGATCTGCGACCTCTTCCCGTCGGAATACGTGCACGTGGGCGGCGACGAGGTGGACATGTCGCAATGGAAACGCTGCCCGGACTGCCAGGCGCTGATGGCCCGCGAGGGGATGGACGATCCCCACCGGCTCGAGGACCGCTTCATGGAGCGGATGTCCGCGATCCTGCGGAACCACGGCAAGCGCACGGCCGTATGGAACGAGGCGGTACGCACAGGCAACCTCTCGCGCGACACCCGCGTGCACGGGTGGGAGAGTACCCGGGCCTGCCTCGACGCCACGGCAAAGGGTTATCCGACGATCGTCATGCCGGGCGAGTACTTCTATTTCGACATGCGCCAGTCGCCCGAGGAGGCCGGACACAACTGGGCCGGGATCTTCGACGCCCGGAAGGTCTACTCGTTCGACCTCGAGGGGGTCGGCTTCAGCGAGGAGCAGCGGCGCCACGTCGCGGGGCTGCAGGGGGCCTTCTGGAGCGAGCTCTACTCGGCCCACGAGCCCGAGCGGCCCGACTACCTCGACTACATGCTCTACCCGCGTGTCTGTGCCCTGGCGCGTCTGGCATGGAGCGGCAACGGCGACGGCTGGGAGCGTTACTACGAAGAGCTGCGCACGAAACACTATCCCCGGATGGAGGCCATGGGCATCCGCTACCGGCTCTTCCCGCCCCGGTTAGTGTGCCGCGACGGCGTCTGCACGGTGACTGCCGACGACGGGTCGGAGATCTTCTACGTGCGCGACGACCGTCCGGGCGAGAAGTTCCGCTACACGGGTCCCGTCCGTACCGACCGACCGCACCTCTTCCGCTTCTTCACGCGCCGCGGCACGGGCCGCAGCCCCTACGTGGCCGACCGTTCCTATTACCGGACGATCACCCCCCGGGTGAAGATCACCTCGTCGATGCCCGAAAGCAGCCGCCTGCCCTTCGCCAACGCCGAGAGCTATCGGGGCTACTCCTTCACGCAGCGCGCCTGCCGCGAGGGCGACTGGATTCTCTACTCTTTCGAGGAGCCGGTCCGCTGCCGCGAGATGGTGCTGCAGACCGGATACAGCCACCTGACCAAAAACCTCTTCACCACCGGTTACGCCGAGGTATCGTACGACGGCGCGCACTTCGAGCCGGCAGGGGAGCTCGCGGCCGGGGCCGCCATCCTGAAGCCCGCGCGGGCGGTGAAGGCCGTGCGGGTCGTGGCGACGTGTCACGGCAACGGCACGCCCTTCGTTGTGATCATGCCCCCGAAGATCAAGCCCGTGCTCTGACACCGGGCGGAACGGGCATAGAGAAAAAAGGGAGAGGCCTCCTTCGAAGGAGGCCTCTCCCTTTTTCTTCCCGGACATCCCGGGCGGGGGCAGATCAGGCGCGGACCTGTGCGCCGCACTTCTGCTCGAACTGCGCGACGAGGTTCCTCATCACCCGCTCGATCGTCTTCTCGTCGAGCGTGCGGGTCTTGTCCTCGAGCACGAAGCTCAGGGCGTAGGACTTCTTCCCCTCGGGGAGTTTGTCGCCCTCGTAGACGTCGAAGAGCGCCACGCTGCGCAGCAGTTTCCGCTCCGTGGCCAGAGCCACCTCGCGGAGCGCCGCAAAGGTCACCGACTTATCGACAAGCAGCGCCAGGTCGCGCTTCACCTCGGGGAACTTCGAGAGTTCCGAGGCGGCCACACGGAGTTTCTTCGTGGACTTGACCAGCGCATCGAAATTCATCTCCAGGTAGTAGACATCCTGCTTGACATCGACCATGCGGCGGATCTTCGCAGCCACGGTGCCGATCTGCAGCAGCACCTTGCCGCCCAGCGACATCGAGAGGCCCTCGCCGAACAGGTCGCTCTGCAGCGGCTCGGTCTGGAGCGCATAGATGTCGATGCCGAAGCGGCGCAGCAGCTTCTCGGCCACGGCACGCAAGGTGAAGAACGAAGCCCGGACGGGTTTCACGTTCCACGACTGCGGCGTGGTGACGCCCGTCACGGCGATCGCCAGCCGGTACTCCTCCGAATAGGCCGCGAGGGGATTCTCCTCCGAACGCCGGGCCTCGTCGTAGAAGTAGCAGTTACCGAACTCGTAGAGCTCCAGGTCGCCGTTCTTGCGGTTGGCGTTCAACGCCACGGCCTCCAGCATGTTGAACAGCAGCGTCTGGCGCATGACGTTCAGGTCGGCGCTCAGCGGATTGAGGATCCGCACGCAGCGCGCGGCCGGGCACGAGGTCAGCCCCTCGTAGTAGGCGCCCCGGGTCAGCGAGTTGGACATGATCTCGGTGAAACCGTTGGCCGTCAGGAAATCGGCGGCGAGGTTCACCAGGCGGTTGCGGTCGGGACGCGGCGCATAGGAGAGCGTCGAGCGCACGCGCGTCGGGATCTCGACGTTGTTGTAGCCGTAGATGCGGAGGATCTCCTCCACCAGGTCGGCCTCACGCTGCACGTCCACGCGGTAGGGCGGCACCGAAACGGTCAGCACGCCGTCGTGCTCGGCGAGGATCTTCACCTCGAGGGCCCCGAGGATCGTGCGCACGGTCTGCTCGGGAATCTCCTTGCCGATGAGCATATTGACCCGGCGCAGCGAGACGTCGAAGACGAAGTCGCCGATCGGCGCGGGATAGAAGTCCGAAATGTCGCTCGAGATCTCGCCACCGGCCAGCTCCTTCATCAGCAGCGCGGCGCGCTTGGCCGCATAGACCTGCAGGTTGGGATCGACGCCCCGCTCGAAACGGAACGACGAATCGGTATTCAGGCCGAAGCGCTTGGCCGTCTTGCGCACCCACACGGGGTTGAAGTAGGCACTCTCGATGAAGACGTCGGTCGTCGTGTCGCTGATGCCCGAGTCGAGGCCGCCGAAGACACCGGCGATGCACATCGGGCGCTCGGCCGAGCAGATCATCAGATCCTGCGCCGTGAGCTTGCGCTCCACGCCGTCGAGCGTCACGAAGGGCGTACCCTCGGCGCACGTGCGGACCACCACCTCACGGCCCTCGATCTTCGCCAGGTCGAAGGCGTGCAGGGGCTGTCCCAGCTCGAAGAGCACGAAATTGGTGATGTCCACCAGGTTGTTCTTGGGGTTGATGCCGGCGGCACGCAGGCAGTTCTGCATCCACTCGGGCGAAGGGCCGATCTTGCAACCGCGGACCGTGACGCCCGCATAGCGGGGTGCCGCCTCGGGGCACTCGACACGGACGGGCACCGCCAGGTCGCGGTTATCCGGAGCAAAGGCCGAAACATCGGGCCAGCGCACCTCGGCCTGCTCGCCGCGGGCCCGGAGGTAGGCTGCCAGGTCGCGCGCCACGCCGATGTGCGAGGCGGCATCGACGCGGTTGGGCGTCAGACCGATCTCGATCAGGAAGTCGTCCTCGATGTGCAGGTACTCCTTCGCGGTCATACCGACGGGAGCCTCCTGAGGCAGTTCCATGATGCCGGCGTGGTCCGTGCCGATGCCCAGCTCGTCCTCGGCGCAGAGCATGCCCAGTGACTCGACGCCGCGGATCTTCGAACGCTTGATCTTGAACTCCTCGTCGCTGCCCGTGGGGTAGAGCACCGAGCCTACCGTGGCGCACATTACCTTGAGGCCCGCGCGGCAGTTCGCCGCACCGCAGACGATCTGCAGCGGCTCGCCGCTCCCGACATCCACCGTCGTGACATGCAGGTGGTCCGAATCGGGATGGTCCACGCAGGTGAGCACCTCGCCGACCACGACGCCCTGCAAACCGCCGCGGACGGTCTCGATCTTCTCGAAGCCCTCGACTTCCAGCCCGATATCCGTCAGGATGCGGGCGATCTCTTCGGCCGACAGGTCGGTCGCGAGGTAACGCTTCAGCCAGTTGTACGAAATATTCATATCGTTGAATTTGAAGTTTTCATAAAATCAGACAAAGATAGGGATTTTTCGTCAAAAACGGCAACAATTCCTCTATTAATAGGAGCCGGACGATTTGTCGGCGGAAAAATTTGCATTTTCCGGGAAGATCGGCTATATTTGTCCGAAACGTACCCGTCGCGGTGATCCGTATTTCGAACATACAGGCATGGTGGTGGCGCTCATTGACTCTCGTGGACAATGAGTGCGATGCGCCGTGCAGGTAGACGACCCCGACCGGACCAGCCACAAGCCCGTTGTTTACGAATGGTAAACAGCGGGCTTTCCCGTTTCAGATCATCCATATCAAAATCAGAAAGACCATGAAAACGAAGAAATTCTGCCTCACCGAGGCGCAGATGCCCACACAATGGTACAACATCGTGGCAGACATGCCCCGCAAGCCGCTGCCGCCGCTCCATCCCGCAACCGGACGCCCCGTTACGCGCGAGGACCTCTCCGCCCTGTTCGCCGAGGAGCTCGCCGCACAGGAGCTCTCCGAGGAGCGCTTCATCGACATCCCCGACGAAGTGCGCGAGATCTACCGCATCTGGCGTCCCACACCGCTGGTGCGCGCCACAGGCCTCGAAAAGGCGCTCGACACCCCGGCACACATCTACTTCAAGAACGAGAGCGTCTCACCGGTCGGATCACACAAGCCCAACACCGCCGTACCGCAGGCCTACTACAACAGCCGGCAGGGCATCCGCCACCTTACGACCGAGACCGGAGCCGGACAGTGGGGATCGGCCATCGCATTCGCCGCCCGACATTTCGGGATCGACGTACGGGTCTTCATGGTCCGCGTGAGCTACGACCAGAAACCCTACCGGCGGCTGATGATGAAAACGTGGGGTGCCGAATGCCTGGCCTCGCCCACGATGCAGACCCGCTCGGGGCGTGAGGCCCTCGCACGCGACCCCCGCTGCCCGGGAAGCCTCGGACTGGCGATTTCGGAGGCCGTGGAGGTAGCGATGCAGCATCCCGGGGACACGCGCTACTGCCTGGGCAGCGTGCTGAACCATGTGCTGCTGCACCAGACCGTCATCGGACAGGAGGCCGTCGCGCAGATGGAGATGGCGGGCGAGGAGCCCGACATCGTGATCGGCTGTTTCGGAGGCGGAAGCAACTTCGCCGGAATCGGGGTCCCGTTCCTGCGGCGCAGGCTCACGGGCGAAAGCCGGGTGTGCGTGGTGGCCGTCGAGCCGTCGAGCTGCCCGAAACTGACACGCGGGACGTTCCAGTACGACTTCGGCGATGTGGCGGGTTTCACACCGCTCATCCCGATGTATACGCTCGGGCATGACTTCCAGCCCTCGGAGATCCACGCCGGAGGCCTCCGCTACCACGGCGCCGGGGCGATTGTCAGCCAGCTGCTCAAGGACGGGCTGATCGAGGCGCAGGCGGTGCCGCAGACCGAAACCCTCGCGGCCGGCGTGCTCTTCGCGCAGGCCGAGGGGATTATCCCGGCCCCGGAATCGACGCACGCCATCGCCGCGGCGATCCGCGAAGCGCTGAAGGCCCGCGAGGAGGGGAGCCGCCGAACCATCCTCTTCAACCTCTCGGGCAACGGCGTGAACGACCTCTACGCCTACGAACAGTATCTGGCCGGCGCATTGAAGGACTACACGCCGGGCGACGACGAAATTGCAGCGTCGGTCAGCCGGTTGGATAAGATCATCTAAAGCATTGCTTCGGGAATAAAAACGGGAGCGGACGGTTTTGACCGTCCACTCCCGTTCAACGGGGCGAAGCATGCCGGATGCCTACCGGGATCCCAGCCAGAGAAAGAACATACCCACCAGGATGAAGGCCAGATCGACGGCTTTCGAACGCAGGTTGCGCTCGTGGAACAGCGCCGCACCGCACAGGAACGACACGACGACCGAACCGCGGCGGATCATCGAGACGACGGAGATCATCGCATCGGGATCGCGCAGGGCATAGAGGTAGGCGAAGTCGGCGGCCGAGAGGAAGATCGAGATGAACGGGATGGCCCAGCTCCAGCGGAAGGGGGTCGTATGCCCGCGCCGCGGCCACCACAGGATGCCTACCACGACGGCCATCATCAGGAACTGGTAGAGGTTGTACCAGCTCTGCACGAAGACCGGGTCGAGCCGCGTCATGATGTATTTGTCGTAGAGCCCGCTGGCCGCACCGGTCAGGGCGGCCGCGGCGATGCAGAGAATCCAGCGGTTATGCGCAAAATCGACCCCTTCGCGGCGGCTCGAACGCCCCAGAAGGAAGAGCGAGACGAGCGCCAGAAGGACTCCGGCCCACTGGCTGGCGTTGAGGCGTTCGCCGAAGATCAGCAGGGCGCCGAGGAGCACCAGGACCGGGCGTGTGGCGTTGATCGGGCCGACGATCGTCAGCGGCAGGTGTTTCATGCCGAAATAGCCGAAGATCCACGAAGTAAGGACGATGGCCGACTTGAGAACGACGAGTCCGTGGGCCCGGAGGGTTCCGCACGAGGATTCGAGCACCGTTCCGTCGAACCACCCGAAGCCGCACTCCGCGGAGAGGATCGCCGGAAGGAAGAAGAGCGAACAGAAAAAGGTGTTGAGCAGCAGTACGGGCAGCACGGCATTCCCGGTGAGCGCCTTCTTTTTGGCCGCATCATAGAGGCCGAGCAGCGCAGCCGAGGCAAAGGCAAGCGACAACCACATGGCAGTAAAATTCGTTCGGTTTCCGAAAAACGCAAGGAAGGCGGCTCGCGGCCGCCTTCCGGTACAATTGGGGAGTCGTTATTTGATCTCGTCGCTGTAGACCGCCCCCGGAAGATCGTGCAGGTTGTAGCGCGAGGCCATCGACATGCCGTAGGCTCCGGCCGACTTGATCGTCAGCAGGTCGCCGCGCTGCGTGCGGCGCAGGCTCACGTTCTGGTCGAAGACGTCGGTCGATTCGCAGGCCGTGCCCACGACCGTATACTTGTCGCGCGGGGCCTCCTCGTCGGCCGTGATGTTCTCGATGTTGTGGTAGGAGCCGTAGAGCGCCGGGCGGATCAGTTCGGTCATCGAGGCATCGACAATCACCAGCTTGCGGCCCGTGGCCGTGGTCTTGTTGAAGAGGACCGTGGTGATCAGCTCGCCGCACTCGGCGACGATCGACCGGCCGAACTCGAAGTGCACCTCCTTGTCGCCCACGCGGAGGTGGTTGTGGACGATCGAGAAGAGCGAGGCGAAGTTGGGGATCGGCTCGTTCTCGGGGACGTCGTAATTGACGCCCAGGCCGCCGCCCACATCGACGAAACGGAACGTGAAGCCCTGCCGCTCGAGGTTCTCGACGATGACGTTCACCTTGTTGCACATGTTCTCGAAGACGTGCAGCTCGCGGATCTGCGAGCCGATGTGGAGGTGGATGCCCACGATGTTGATGTGGGCAAGCGACTTGATCTCGGCGGCATGCTCGAGCACCTCCTCGTAGGAGATGCCGAACTTGCTGTCGGCCTGGCCCGTGTCGATGCAGTGGTTCGTCTTGGGGTCGATGTCGGGGTTGATGCGCAGCGCCACGTCGGTCACGCGGCCCGCCTCGGCGGAAAGGGCATCGACAACCTCCAGCTCGCCGATCGACTCGCAGTTGATGGCCATGATGCCCTGTTCGATCGCATAGCGGAGCTCCTTGTCCCGCTTGCCCACACCGGCATAGACGATGCCTTCGGGGGCGAAACCCGCCTCGACGGCCTTGCGCAGCTCGTTGCCCGAGGCGCAGTCGATGCCCAGCCCGTACTCGCGGATGATCGCCAGCAGGTGGTCGTCGTAGTTGGCCTTGATGGCGTAGTGGACCTTGTAGCCGTATTTGTTCGATTCGTACACCACGCTTTCGAGCGTCTGACGCAGCAGCGCCGTGTCGTAGAGATAGAACGGGGTCTCGTAGCCCCGGAGCCTGGATGCGATTTGTCTGCTTAACATCTTATATACCTGACTAACTTATAACCTGTTGAGGGGCAAAGATAGGTATTTCGGTCCAAAAGAGCAAGCCCAAAAATAAAATTCTTTAGAATCTCTGCCGCAGACCTGCGCCGCACGGCTCCCGGCGAAGGCTTCGCGGAATTCAAAATATATTTCGTATATTTGCACGTATTTTTGCTCGCGAATTCATGAAAAACATCCGCAACTTCTGCATCATAGCCCACATCGACCACGGCAAATCGACCCTCGCAGACCGCCTGCTGGAGAAGACCAACACCCTGAACCAGCGCGAAATGCAGTCGCAGGTGCTCGACGACATGGACCTCGAGCGCGAAAAGGGCATCACCATCAAGAGCCACGCCATACAGATGGAATACACGGCCCGCGACGGCGAACGCTACACGCTCAACCTGATCGACACCCCGGGACACGTCGATTTCTCGTACGAAGTCTCGCGCGCCATCGCCTCGTGCGAAGGGGCGCTGCTCGTGGTGGACGCCACGCAGGGCATCCAGGCCCAGACGATCTCGAACCTCTACCTGGCCGTCGGGCACGACCTGGAGATCATCCCCGTGCTGAACAAGATCGACATGGATTCGGCCATGATCGACGAGGTGAAGGACCAGGTGATCGACCTGATCGGATGCAGGGACGAGGATATCCTGCTCGCCTCGGGCAAGACGGGGCAGGGCGTCGAGGAGGTGCTCGAGGCGATCGTCGCGCGCATCCCCGCACCGAAGGGCGACGAGAACGCGCCGCTGCAGGCGCTGATCTTCGACTCGGTGTTCAACCCCTTCCGGGGCATCATCGCCTATTACCGCGTCTTCAACGGCACGATCCGCAAGGGCGAGCACGTCAAGTTCTTCAACACCGGGAGCGAGTACGACGCCGACGAGGTGGGTGTACTGAAGCTCAAGATGCAGCCCCGCGACGAGATCCGCGCCGGAGACGTGGGCTACATCTGCTCGGGCATCAAGACCTCGTCGGACGTGAAGGTCGGCGACACGATCACCTCGGTGGCCAACCCCGCACGGGAGGCCATCGCCGGGTTCGAGGACGTGAAGCCGATGGTCTTCGCCGGCGTCTATCCCGTCGAGGCGGACCAGTACGAGGACCTGCGCGCCTCGCTCGAGAAGCTGCAGCTCAACGACGCCTCGCTGACGTTCGAGCCCGAGAGCTCGCTGGCCCTCGGATTCGGATTCCGCTGCGGATTCCTCGGGCTGCTCCACATGGAGATCATCCAGGAGCGCCTCTACCGCGAGTTCGACATGGACGTCATCACCACCGTGCCGAACGTCTCCTACCGCGTGACGACGACGCAGGGCGACGTGGTCGAGGTCCACAACCCGTCGGGGCTTCCCGAGATCACGAAGATCGCCAAGATCGAGGAGCCCTACATCCAGGCACAGATCATCACCAAGTCGGAGTTCCTGGGCAACGTCATCAAGCTCTGCATCGACAAGCGCGGCGTGATGAAGAACCAGACCTTCATCACGCAGGACCGCGTGGAGGTGAACTTCGACATGCCCCTCTCGGAGATCGTCTTCGACTTCTACGACAAACTCAAGAGCATCTCGAAGGGTTACGCCTCGTTCGACTACCACCGCACCGGTTTCGAGCTCTCGAAGCTTGTCAAGCTCGACATCCTGCTCAACGGCGAGCCGGTCGATGCCCTCTCGTCGCTCACCTATACGGACCACGCTTACGACTTCGGGCGCAAGATGTGCGAAAAGCTCAAGGAGCTCATCCCGCGCCAGCAGTTCGACATCGCCATACAGGCCGCCGTCGGTGCCAAGATCATCGCCCGCGAAACGGTGAAGGCCGTGCGCAAGGACGTGACGGCCAAGTGCTACGGCGGCGACATCTCGCGCAAGCGCAAGCTACTCGAAAAACAGAAGCGGGGCAAGAAGCGCATGCGCCAGATCGGAAATGTCGAGGTGCCGCAGTCGGCATTCCTCGCCGTGTTGAAAATGGACTGACCCGCCGCCGGTAGCGGACTCACGAACCCCAAGACCATGAAGAAGACCATCATCGACCTGTTCGAATCCTCCGTCGCACGCTACGGAGCCAAGACCTTCCTGCTCGAGAAGCGCCACCGCAAGTTCGAGCCCACGACCTATGCCGAAACCCGCGAGCAGGCGCTCGAGGTCGGCGCGGGGCTCGCCTCGCTGGGCATCCGCCCCGGGGACAAGGTGGCGATCCTCTCCGAGGGGTGCAACGCATGGATCATCTCCGAACTGGGACTCTTCTACTCCGGGGCGATCAGCGTGCCGCTCTCGGTCAAGCTCGAGGAGTCGAACGACCTGCTCTTCCGCCTGCGCCACGCCGAGGTCAAGGCGCTCTTCGTCTCGAAATACCAGTTGCCGAAGATCCGCCGCATCCGCCACGAGATTCCGGGGGTGGAACACATCATCGTCTTCGGACACCTGCCCCTCGAACCGGGCGAAACGGCCTTCGGGACCCTCAAGCGGCTCGGACGCGACTATCTGGCCAAACACCGCGAGGAGTTCATGGCAATCGGGCAGGCGATCCGCAACGACGACTACGCCACGATCACCTACACCTCCGGCACGACGGCCGATCCGAAGGGGGTCGTGCTCACGCACCGCAACTACACGGCCAACGTCGAGCAGTCGCTCTCGCGCATCGACATCCCGTCGCACTACCGCACGCTCATCATCCTGCCGCTCGACCACTGCTTCGCGCACGTCGTCGGCTTCTACATCATGATCGCCTGCGGCGCCTCGGTAGCCACGGTGCAGATCGGCGCCACGCCGATGGAGACGCTCAAGAACATCCCGCAGAACATCCGCGAGGTGCAGCCGCACTTCCTGCTGTCGGTGCCGGCGCTGGCCAAGAACTTCCGCAAGAACATCGAGAGCTCGATACGCGCCAAGGGCCGTTTCACGGAGCGGCTCTTCCGCCTGGCGCTCCGCACGGCCTATGTCTACAATCAGGACGGATATGGCAGGGGCCGCGGATGGCGGATCCTGCTCGCCCCGGTGGTCGGCATCTTCGACGCCCTGCTGTTCAGCAAGGTCCGCGAGGCGTTCGGCGGCTGCATGGAGTTCTTCGTCGGCGGGGGCGCCCTGCTCGATACGGAGCTCCAGCGCTTCTTCTACGCCATCGGCATCCCGATGTTTCAGGGATACGGACTCTCGGAGGCGACGCCCGTCATCTCGACCAACTCGCCCAAACACCACTGGCACCGCTTCGGTTCGTCGGGCAAGATCCTCATCCCGCTCGACCTGAAGATCCTCGACGAGGAAGGGAACGAGGTGCCCCGCGGTACGAAGGGAGAGATCGTCATCCGCGGTGAGAACGTCATGGCGGGATACTGGAAGAACCCCGAGGCTACGGCCGAGACCGTACGCGACGGATGGCTCCACACGGGCGACATGGGTTATGTCTCCGAGGATGAGTTTCTCTATGTGCTGGGGCGGTTCAAGAGCCTGCTGATCGCCTCGGACGGCGAGAAATACAGTCCCGAAGGAATGGAGGAGGCGATCGTGGACAAGTCGCCCTACATCGACCAGATCCTCATACACAACAACCAGAACCCCTTCACGGGGGCCATCGTGGTGCCGAACCGCGAGGCCCTGCTGCGCGAGCTGGCGGCCCGCGGAGTGGCCGAAGACGGACGGGCGGAGGCCGCGGCCGAGATCATCGGCGCGGAGATCGACCGATACCGGGGCCAAGGCGCCTATGCCGGCGAGTTCCCCGAGCGTTGGCTGCCGGCCGGACTGGCCATTGTGGACGAGCCGTTCACGGAGCAGAACGGACTGGTGAACAGCACGATGAAGGTGGTACGCAGCAAGGTCGAGGAGCACTTCCGCGACCGGATCGACTACCTCTATTCACCCGAAGGGAAGTCCCTGAAGAATCCCCGCAACCTGGCGTCGCTGAAAAAAATAGTGGGGTAGCCCGCATTTTTTCGGGCGCAAGATTTGCGAATTCGAAAAAGCGGAGTAACTTTGTACTCCGAATTGCGAAAATAGCTCAGTTGGTAGAGCATCAGCTTCCCAAGCTGAGGGTCGCGGGTTCGAGTCCCGTTTTTCGCTCGACAAAGCCGGAAAGCCGGCAGGGAAAGACACCTTGTGTATCGATCGTACATAAGGTGTCTTTTTTTGTAACTCCGGATCCGTCCGCCCACACAGGTTCCGGCCCGGCTCTCCAGAGCCCTGGCTTCCATACAATCCGGGAACGGAGTCTGCATGTCTTTCGAAAGGGGAGGGGCAATTCGGGAATTTAATCCAATTTTGCGTAATTTTGACCGGTTGTCTGACCAGGAACAGGTCAAAGGCAATTCCAGGCCAAAGCGAAACTCCGTGTGTGACGGGGAGGAGGGGGATGAGTGGAATGAACGGGTGTTTGCGGATGATATCAAATCATCTTACTTTCGGCTTCTGACATCTATATCGTTTTCCGATCCATATCTGACGTAAAAGCCGAAACAGGCAGTTGCCCGGGCCCGACATGTCCGTCATGCACGGAGACGGCACATATCCCGTACGAAAGAAACACACCCGACCGCTGGGATTCAAGCCAGGAAAAGCCAGGCTGTGGACAGGCGACAGAACGGATAAATAACAAAAAAGCACCACACCCATGAAAACTAAGTTCAGACCATCGACGGCCCCCGACAAAACCGAACCGGTGATGTATCAGTTGATTCATGAGCAGATAACCGGCAAAATACGGGATGGACACGATTGCCCGTATGGGGCTTGCCCGGCCGATCAAGACCGAATCGGGACTGTCCTGGGCTACAACCTCCGCCATGAACAGTTGGCCAGCATCCGTTTGAATGTGGAACAGGAACTGCAACGGCTCAAACGGTTGGCCAATGAACTGGACAAAGCCGTGGAACACCGCCAGAAAAGCGTGAACGGCACAAAAAAAAGCGACCTGCAAACAACAGCCCCCAGTGTATTCAATTTCATCCGTGCACAGATCCGGCATAAGGACCGGTTGGGCAAGGTACGCTCCTGCGAGACCTATCAGGCCACGCTCAACAGTTTCATGCGTTTCCGCAAGGGGATGGATCTCACCTTCGACATGATCGATTCCGAACTGATGGAATCATACGAGGCCGAAATGGCCAGCCGCGGATTGTCCCGGAATACAAGCTCGTTCTACATGAGAATCTTGCGCACGAATTACAGACAGGCGGTCGAAAAGGGGCTCACCCGGGATCGCCGTCCCTTCAGACACGTATACTGCGGAATGGACAAGACGGCCAAAAGAAGCCTCACATTCGAAGAGATCAAAAGGATAAAGGAACTGGAACTATCCCGGACGCCGGCTTTGGATTTCGCCCGGGACATGTTCATCTTCAGTTTCTGCACACGCGGCATGTCATTCATCGACATGGCCTACCTCAAAAAAAAAGATCTGAAAAACGGATATCTGACTTATCGCCGAAAAAAAACAGGACAACAGCTTACAGTCGAATGGACCATGCAGATGCAGGAGATTCTTGAAAAATACCGATACAACCCGACACAATATCTTCTGCCGATTATCATCCGCGAAGACGGAAGCGAACGCCGGCAATACCAGAATCAGATGATGAGAATCAACAGGCGGCTGAAAGACATCGCGGTATTGGCAGAATTGTCGGTCCCCCTGTCTCTTTATTACAGCCGGCACAGTTGGGCCACCATTGCACGAAAGAAAGAGATCCCCCTCTCCATCATCAGCGAAGGGCTCGGTCACGACTCGGAGGCAACGACACAGATCTATCTGGACTCCATCAAATCCTTCGAGGTAGACCGTGCCAACAGGAAAATATTGGAAGGCTTATGAAAAAGCCTTAATTGTGAAATATTTTAATAACATAGCCCCATCTCCTAAAAGGAGACATATTTTGGGTGTAAATATAATAAAATAAATTCGTTTCATGCCACATAAATTCTTTTTTTTATCCCATCACAGTCCGACTGCATGACAAAATACAGCATAACTGTTTATTAATTAGACATTAACAAAAAAGATCGTCTCCTTTTAGGAGACAATCAACCCCGTTCTACGGAAAAAGGCCCCCATATGGGTGGCCGAACAACATGCGCGGGGTGTTTGATAGACCGGTTGAAGTTCTGGACGTGTCGAGTGTAATTGCATGTGATACAGTAAATTAGCATCGCATGCAGGAGTAGAGGGATTGTCTTCTGTCGAACCGGTGGGAATTTACAGCCCCTGTTCAGGACGATATGGAAACGGGAAAGGTAATACCTGGCGCCGAGATTGCGGACCAGCGCCAATGGTATGTCATGCGCGATCTCAAAAGATGCAACGCCAAACTACCCGCGTACAAACTCCTCGGCGACATGAAGATCGAAATCTTCACTCCGATGGTATGGAAACTGGTCGTACGTCAGGGTAAGCGGATCCCCCAAAGGGTGCCTTTCATGCAGGATCTGCTTTTCGTACATGAGCGACGCCGAATTCTGGACCCGATCGTGGAAAGGATCGGGACCTTGCAATACCGTTTCCTCAGAGACGGCCACCGTTCGCCGATGACGGTGGACGATACGGACATGAACAGGTTCATGCAGGCCGTTGCATCCTCGGAAAATCCATGTTATTACACCCCAAGGGAGATTACGCCAGACATGGTAGGACGAAGTGTACGCATCATCGGCGGACCGTTCAACGGACTGGAGGGCCGGTTGCAGAAAATGCAGGGCGCACGAACCAGACGGCTGTTCGTCGAGTTGCCCAATCTGCTGATCGTCTCGGTCGAGGTACAGGCCGAATTCATCGAACTGCTGAAAAAATAGCGTCCCGACCAAACGACAAGGAGATATGGTTATTGCTGTGGATTTCGACGGAACGATCGTCCAACACAGATACCCCCGAATCGGGAAAGAGGTTCCTTTTGCCATCGACACCCTGAAGAGGCTGCAGGAGGAACACCATCTTTTGATCCTGTGGACCGTCCGCGAGGGGGAACTGCTCGAGGAGGCGGTGGCGTTCTGCCGTGAACGAGGGTTGGAGTTCTATGCCGTCAATGCCAACCATCCCGACGAACGGATCCGCAAGGAACAGACATGCCCCTGCCGCAAACTAAGGGCCGACCTATATATAGACGACTGCAACATGGGAGGGCTTCCCGACTGGGGCGCCATATACGAAATGGTGCACAACCGGTGGAGCTATGAAAACTATTTGTACGAAATAGGGGAGAGATACGAGCAGCGGAAATCGCCATTCTGGAAACGGATATTCGGCAGATGACGGCACAAGCGGAGAATACGCGGCGTATTGCCAAAAACACCCTGATGCTGTATGTCCGCATGCTGTTCGGCATGCTGGTCTCGCTGTACACATCGCGTGTGGTCCTGCGGGCGCTGGGGGTGGAGGACTACGGCATATACAACGTTGTCGGCGGCATGGTGGCCATGTTCTCAATGGTTTCCGCCTCGCTGTCCTCGTCGGTCAGCCGTTTCCTGACCTTCGAGTTGGGCAAGGGGAACGAAGAGGGGCTCCGACGGATCTTCTCGACCTCGCTGAGCATCCATCTGGTTCTCTCCGGGGTCATCGTCCTGCTGGCCGAAACCGTCGGGGTCTGGTTTCTGAATACCCGCATGACCATCCCTCCCGCCCGGATCGAGGCCGCCAACTGGGTACTCCAGGCCTCCATATTGACTTTCGTATTCAATCTGTGGAGTGTCCCGTTCATCGCCTCCATCATCTCACACGAGCGGATGTCGGCATTTGCCGGTATCGGCATTCTGGACATCATTCTCAGGCTGTTTTCGGTTCTGTTCGTCGCCTGGACAGGATGGTCCTTCGACCGACTGATCGTCTATGCATTGCTCTTGTGCAGCGAAGGTTGTCTGATCCAGTTGCTCTACTGGAGATATTGCCGGAGGAACTTCTCCGAATGCCGGATCGGTCCGCACTTCGATTCCCGCTACTGGAGGGCAATGAGTTCGTTTGCCGGTTGGAACTTCATCGGATGCACGGCCGGGCTGTTGAAGGATCAGGGAGTCAATATCCTGCTTAACCTGTTCATCGGCCCGGCCATCAACGCCGCCCGCGGAATCGCGACCACGGTGAACAACGTGCTGGCATCGTTCTCGAACAATTTCATGGTCGCCCTCAACCCGCAGATCACGAAATCATACGCCGCAGGAGACCGGGAATATACGTTCTCGCTGGTGGAGCGGGGATCGAGGTTCTCGTACTACATCCTGCTGATACCGGCGCTGCCGGTACTGCTCGAAACGGAGTTCGTACTGAAAGTCTGGCTGCAGAGCTACCCGGCACACACGGCCGGTTTCGTCCGCCTGATATTGCTGGTGACCCTTTGCGACATACTCTCCAACACGCTGATCAACCTGCAGTCGGCCACAGGCCGCATTCGGAATTACCAGTTGGCTGTGGGCGGCATGATGCTGATGAACTTTCCGTTGTCGTATCTGTTCCTGAAACTCGGTTTCCAACCGGAATCCACACTGATCGTCGCATGGGGAATCTCCATATGCTGCCTGCTCCTGCGCCTGGTCTTCCTGCGCTCCATGACGGGATTGCCGGTCTTGCGCTACCTGCGCAGAGTCTGTCTCAACGTGCTGCTCGTGACTTCGGCAGCAGCGGCTATTCCGGTTTTGCTGCGTGTGCGCATGCCCGACGGGACGCTGCGTTTCCTCTGCGTTTGCTTTGCGGCCGCGGTCTGCTCGTCGCTGGCGATCTATTATACGGGCTGTACCCCGCGAGAGCGGCTGTTCCTGAAATCGAAAGCCGTAGCGCTGTGGCACAAGTGTTTCCGACATGATCAGAATCGAAGATAAGGCCCAATGCAGCGGATGCTCGGCATGCATGCACGTATGTCCGCAAAGTGCCATTTCGATGCACCCGGATGGATTGGGGTTTCTTTATCCCGAGGTGGATACCGACCGCTGCATCGGATGCGGGCTGTGCGAACAGGCATGTCCCTTCCGTACGGACACCCCCAGGAGGGATGCCGCAACACTCCCGGAGGTGTATGCCGTTCGGCACAAACGAAGAGAGGAGATGGCGACCAGCCGGAGCGGGGCCGTTTTTATCGCATTGTCGGATTGGATACTGACCCAGGGAGGGACCGTATACGGAGCAGGTTATGCCGATCATTTCCGTGTGGTGCACAAGCGGGCAGCGACCCGGAAAGAACGGGATGAATTCAAAGGCAGCAAATACGTCCAGAGCGACCCGGGAAACGTTTTCACCCAGGTAAGGACGGATCTGGAACAGGGTCGGCACGTATTGTTCTCCGGCACACCGTGCCAAACGGCAGGTCTTCGGTCCGTTTTGGATCTGCGACATGCCCCGACCGAGAAATTGTGGCTGGTCGATCTGGTCTGCCACGGCGTCCCGGCGCCCTACGTATGGCGCGACTACCTGGCCTACGTCGAACACAGGCAGGGAGAACAGGCTTTGGCAGTCGATTTTCGGGACAAATCACGCCTCGGCTGGTCGGCACACGAAGAGTCGTTCCTCTTTCCGAAAGGGAAAGCGATCCGAAGGACATATACGGATCTGTTCAACAAGGCCATCATGTTCCGGCTCTCCTGCGGGGTCTGTCCGTTCACCTGTCAGCAACGCCCGTCCGACCTGACGATCGGGGACTTTTGGGGGTGGGAAAAGGTCGATGCCGGATTCAATGCGGACAACCGGGGCGTCTCCCTGCTCCTGATCAATACGGAAAAAGGCAAACGGCTCTTCAACCGGATCAGGACCGAAACGGATTATATCACGACAACCCTGGAATCGGCCATGCAGCCGAACCTGCAGCACCCGACACCCATTCATCCGCTGCGGCATCAGTTCGAAGCGGATTTCATCCGGTACGGTTTTCCATACGCAGGCAAAAAATACGGCGACCTGGCCTTCCGCGCCAAAATCCGCAGGCTGCTGCAAAGCGTGAAACGCCATCTTTACGAACGATGAAAATCGGTATTCTCACTTTCCACTGTGCGGCAAACTTCGGCGCCGTACTGCAGGCCCATGCCCTGCAGGAGGTGTTGCGTCGCATGGGGCACGAGGCATACGTGGTGGATTATCGTCCGAAATATCTGACGATGCCCTACAAGGCCTTCAAATACGAGACAAAAGGCCGATCCGTGGCGGGATACCTGAAGAGCTGCATCCGAGCCTGTCTCGTTGCACCGATTCGGTGGAAAAGGAACAGGCAGTTCTCTAAATTCATGCTGAACAGGCTGCGTCTGCGCCCATTGCAGAAGAGCAACGGCCCGGCAGGGACGGATTGGGATGCATTCGTTTTCGGCAGCGATCAGATATGGAATCCCCGCATCACCCACGGCATCGACCCGGTCTATGCCGGTGATTTTCGGGAGGCGGCAGGCAGGAAACTGATCGCCTATGCGGCAAGCGTCGGAGACAATTCCTACCTGGAGGAGCAGGACCGCACTGCATTGGAGGGCATAGCGCGCCGGTTCCATGCCGTCGGCTGCCGCGAACAGTCCCTGCAGGAGCTCTTCAGGGAGAGTTTCGGCACAAAGGCAGCCACTGTCCTGGACCCGGTATTATTGGCCGGAAAACCGGTTTTTGCCCCCCTGGTCCGATCGGCAGGTGAGACGAGACCGTATCTGCTGCTCTTTCAACTGGGACGGGACGAGGCGATGGTTCGCTATGCGGAACGCATGGCGAAAGCAAGGAGTCTGAAACTTGTGGAGGTCGTATCGTCGGGCGACTCGGTCCTGAACAGACACCTGAAACAGACATTGTCCGTCGGGGTTTTTCTGGGATACATCAAGGGCGCCTCATGGGTCGTGACATCCTCCTTCCACGGGACTGCCTTCTCACTGTTGTTCGAAAAGCAGTTTGCGGTACCCTACACAGGCGGCAGACGGGACAACCGGATTCGATCCTTGTTGGAAAGAGCGGGGCTGGAGGAGAGGATGGTTCCGGCGGATAGCGATCCTGACGGAGTATCCCCGATCGATTACGGCCCGGTAAATGACCGGTTGCAGGCCTGCAGGGAGGAATCGCTCGCGTTTTTAAAACAGGCTCTGGTGCCGTAACCGCCATGAAACCCGCAATCTCGGTCATCATCCCGGTCTACAATACGGAGTCCTATCTCGAACGGTGTCTTAAGAGCATCCTGTCACAAAGCTTCACCGACATCGAACTGTTGTTGGTCGATGACGGAAGCACGGACCGCTCGGGGGCGATCTGCGACGAATACGCCGTCCGGGACAACCGGATAAAGGTATTGCACCAGGAGAACGGAGGGGTCAGTTCGGCCCGCAACCTCGGCCTGGATCAGGCGACGGGCGAATATGTGATTTTTGCGGACGCCGACGACTATTGGGTAACGGACAAGGCTCTGGAACGGCTGTACGGAATTGCAAAAAACAATGGGCTCGACATGCTCCGGGGCGAATACCTGGCAGTGGACGGGTCGAACCGTCCACTTTACCGGGTTCGTGTATCCAACAGGAGCAAACCATATACCGATCGGATTATCGGTTCCTATGAATTTTTGGAATACGCCATCCACGGAGAGTTCTTCCTGTGGCTCATTCTGTTCAAAAGATCGGCAATCGGGACGTTGAGGTTTGAAACAGGGAGGATATTTCTGGAAGACATGGAATTTCTGTCCCGGCTGTTGGTGAATGAATACCGCTGCATGTACCTGTCCGACGAGCAGTTCTATGCCTATACCGTCCATGCGGAGAGTGCATCGAACCGTTTTGCCCCCCGGCGCATCGGAGACATGCTGGCCATAGGCAGTCGGATCGGGTCCTTGTCGGAAACTGTCGAAGAACCCCGGCTGAAAAGATTCCTTGCAGGCAAGAGCCTCTTCCTGTTTTACCTCTCACTCAGCTATCTGTCACTGGATGAATATTATGTTCATCGCAAACGGATTCTGAAAGAGTATGACATGGAAGAAAGAAGAAGAGAAACCGCAAAAAGATTGTCCGGAAACACGACCTTTGCATGGGCTCCGATCTGCCTTCTGCCGGCAACCTGGGGGATTCGGATACTTCGGAGCCGATTGCGGCTGGCCCGGTTGCGGCACTGGCTGCTGAAAAGGGCGAAAAGGATGATCCGTTTCCCGCAACGAACGATTCAAGGTCCGCGCCCATGAAAGTTCTGCAGGTCACCGGCATGTATTCGACCAAATACGGCGGAATGGAGAAATTCTTCATCGAACTGCTGGATCAGGGGGTCGAACTCTCCGTAGTTTACAACAACACACCGCAGCCCGAAACCTACCGCAACGAGCTGGAACGCCGCCACGCCGGAATCTACACCGTGCATGGAAACATCCTGCAACGTTGCTGGCAGACATACCGGATCATCCGGCGGGAGCGGCCGGAGATCGTGCATTACCATTTCGGGTTCACGGTATACGTTCTGTTTCTACCCGTCAGACTGTTTCTTCCCCACACGAAACAGTTGCTGACACAGCATTGCGAATATTTGTACGAGAATCCGCTCATGCGGCTGGCCACGAAACTGTGCTACCGTTCATTGGATCTCGTCACCTCGGTAAGCGAAGAGGTCAGAAAGAGACTGGTCTCAAAAATAGGGGATTCTCCCAAATTCACCGTCTCCTACCTCGGAGTGGGCAAAAAAGAGATCCGCAACAAAAACATGAAGGCGGACCTCAACATCCCCGCAGAATGTCTGGTGCTGACGTCCATCGGGTTTGACATACATGTAAAAGGGTTCGACGTTCTGGCTCAAGCCGTTTGCCTGTTAAAAGGGAGAAACGACCTTCCGGACTTCAGGATCATCATCATCGGTCTGAGTGAGTCGGAAGACGAGAAGTTCCGGGCCATAACGGAGGTTTGGAACGTATCAGACCGTTTTCTGTCCGTCGGAATCCGCAACGACATCGATGACTTTCTGTCCATGACGGATGTGTACCTGCAACCGTCGAGGAGCGAGGCCATCTCGTTGAGCATCATGGAAGCCCTGATGTACGGGCTTCCCGTAATCGGGTCCGATGTCGGCGGCATTTCGGAGGCATGCATTCCCGGATACAACGGGATCCTGACACCACAAGGAGATCCCGACGAATTGGCTCTGGCCATATTGAAGTTGATCACGGACTCCGGCCTGCGGACCCGATTCGGCGACAACTCGCGGATCCATGCCGCCAATTTCAGACTGGACGCGAATGCCGGACGATTGATCGCCACGTATCGGAATCTTTTGAAAAGGCCATGACACCATGAATACGGTACCCATTGTCTTCGCCTTCGACAACAACCTGATTCTGCCGGCCTGTGTCTGCATCTCCTCGCTGATGATGCATGCACGGGAGGATACCTTTTACGATATCTTTATTCTGCATGCGCAAAAGGAACAGCTGGAACGGGCGGAGTTGGACCGCATACCCGGGTTCTATCCGAACTGCCGGATCCGATACCGGAGTGTAGGCGATACATTTGACGGAGCCTTCGAGATCCGGGGCATAACAACTCCTGCCTATTACCGGCTGCTGATTCCCGAGCTGATTCCCGAATACGACAAGGTGATCTATTCGGATGTAGATGTGATTTTCCGAACGGACCTTTCCGGTTTCTATTCGGGAACCGATCTGACGAATTGCTATGTTGCCGGCGTGAATGCCCTTTCGCATGCGGTTTCCGAATACAAGAAATACTACGAAAAGACTCTGGAACTGGATCCGGAAAAGATCATCTACTCGGGAAATCTGATCCTCAACAATGCCAAGATCAGGAAGGACAACCTGGTTCCCGTATGGAAGGAGTTGGCCCGACGGAACTTCCGGTTTCAGGACATGGACATCCTGAACATCGCATGCAGGGGAAAGATCCGGTACCTGCCTCCCGAGTTCTGCCTCTCCACATGGATCACGCAGGCTGCGGTCCACAACCGGACCACTCTCTCCGAACAGTGGAGTCAGGAGGAGATCGATGCGGCATTGACCCGCGGGACAATCCATTACAACGGGCACAAGCCCTGGAGACAATACTGCATCAACTTCGACATCTGGTGGGAATATTACCGCCGGTCACCCTTTTTCGACGCCGGATTCTATTTCGACTTTTTCTATCACCGGCTGAACATACTGGACCAGCTCACGCTGTGGAAACGGATCAAGGTGCTACTGAGATACTTCGTATATGGAAAGAGAGTCCTGTAAGGTTTCGGTCATCGTCCCTATATACAGGGTCGAGCGGTTCATCGTCCGCTGCGCCCGGTCGTTGCTGGAACAGACCCTGGCAGAAGCCGAGTTCATTTTCGTGGACGACGCATCGCCCGATGACAGTTTCCGGCTGCTGCAGAAAGAGATCGCCCGCCACCCGGAACGGAACGGGCAGGTGAAGCTGGTCCGACACGAAAAGAACCTCGGTCTCCCGGCGGCACGCAACCGCGGACTGGCCGCAGCCCGCGGTGAATATGTATTTCACTGCGACAGCGACGATTTCGTCGATCGCGAAATGCTCGATCAGCTCTACCGGGCAGCGGCCGCCGCCGATGCCGACATCGTCTGGTGCGACTGGTGGCTGTCGTTCGAAAAGAACGAGCGGTACATGAAACAGCCGGATTATGCCACGCCCTTCGATGCCTTGAAAGGCATGCTGAGCGGGGTGATGAAATTCAACGTCTGGAACAAGCTCGTGCGGCGCAGGCTTTACGAAGAGCACCAAATCCGGTTCCCGGCCGGTTACGGCATGGGAGAGGACATGACGATGATGCGGCTCTTCGCACGGGCCCGGAAAGTTACCTGCCTGCCACAGGCCTTCTATCACTACGTCCAGCTGAACGGCAGTGCCTTCAGCAAGACCTACTCGGACAAGCACCTGGAAGAACTGCGACACAACGTAAGCCTGCTGACCGAAGACCTCTGCAGGCTCTTCGGCAACCGGCTGGAAAAAGAGCTGGCGTTCTTCAAACTGGATGTCAAATTCCCGTTTCTGATCAGCGACGATCCCCGAAAGCATGCATTGTGGCAGTCCTGGTACCCGGAGGCGAACCGGTATATCATGCGCAACAGCGCGTTGTCGCTGCGCAGCCGTTGCCTGCAATGGCTGGCCTGGAAGCGACAGTTCTGGGCCGTCCGCCTCTATTACCGGTACGTGCATCGCCTCGTATACGGGTTGATATACCGTTGATGGCATCATGTGGATACTGAAAAAGGGCGGGATGGTCCTGACAACCATTCTGACCAGCTTCTACTTCTTTCCGTTCGAGTTCTCGTTCCTGCCGGGAGTCAATACCAAAATGGCCATGGCCGGGTTCGGGCTGGTGCTGCTGGCATTCCGGCTGGCACGGAAGCAGGAGTCGCGGATCGACTGGGACTTCTTCAAGCTCTCCCTGTGGGCCGGGGCCGTCTCTTTGATCGGGTTCATCGCCGTCGTATGGAACGACACGCACGACTACACCTATGCGACCTACCTCGTATCGATGTGGGTATGGGTATCGGGCGCCTATGTGGTGATCTGCGCCATCAGAGGGCTTCATGGAGGAATCTCCGTAGGGCTGACATGCAACTACCTGATCGCCGTATGCGCCGCACAATGCCTGATCGCACTGGCAATGGACCAGTATCCTCCCCTGAAACACTTCGTGGACGGTTTTCTCGGAAGTACGGGTTTCATGGGAAAGATGGAGGACCGCATCTACGGAATCGGGGCAAGTCTGGATGTGGCCGGATCCCGTTTTTCGGCCGCACTGATCATGATTGTCCCGCTGCTGACAAAAAGCGCGGAGAGGGGCAGGCACGGCAGCCTGGGGTGGTATATGACGGCATTCGTTCTCATCACCGTCATCGGAAACATGATCTCGCGAACGACATCGGTGGGCGCAATCGCCGCCCTGTGCTACCTGCCGTATGCCTCCCGGATCCACAACCTGCGACTGTCCACCGGGATGAAACGGCTGTACAACTGGTTTTTCGGCATCCTGGCAGCATCCATCCTCGTGGTGGCATACGCATACCGGACCGACACGGCCTTCCGGGAGAACCTCCGGTTCGGCTTCGAGGGATTTTTCAGTCTGGCCGAACGGGGAACATGGGACGTCCACTCGAATGAGGTGCTGAAGAACATGTATGTCTTTCCCGACAACGCGCAAACCTGGTTGATCGGAGACGGCTATTTCAACAACCCGAACGAGGAGGAGCCCTATTATGTCGGTCCCGAATGGCATGGATTCTACAAGAACACGGACGTGGGCTACCTGCGCTTTATCTACTATTTCGGCATAGCGGGCCTCTCGGTCTTCGCCCTGTTCATCGGCAAGGCCGGACGAACCTGCATGAAACGGTTCGTCTCGTACCGAAGCCTGTTCGCCATGATCGTATTGCTGAATTTCGCCGTCTGGTTCAAGGTCTCGACCGATCTGTTTCTGGTCTTCGCCCTGTTCCTCTGTATGGACGGGGAGGAGGATAGGGTGTACGAACAACGGCAGTTCGCGGAAGAATACCGGCAATCATGAAACTCATCTACTGCATACACTCCATCTGCAACCCCGGAGGGATGGAACGGGTCCTGTGGAACAAAGTGACATACTGGACCCGTCACACCGATTGGCAGATTCTCATTGTAACCACGGACCAGCAGGCACGTCCGGCCTTCTATCCGTTCCCGGAACAGGTCCGTTGCGTGGATCTGGGCATCAACTATTCCGACGACAACGCCAAACGCCCGGCCGGGAAAATCCTCGGGTACCTGAAGCGGCGCCGGATACACCGCCAAAGGCTGAAGGAACTGCTCATGCGGGAGCGGGCGGATATCGTAGTTTCGCTCTGCCCGTCGGAATTCTCGTTCATTCCCGATATTAGGGACGGAAGCAAAAAGGTGCTCGAACTGCACTTCTGCAAGTTTTTCCGCCTGCAATACGGCCGCAAGGGAGTGCTCGGGCTCATCGACCGGTGGCGGACCCGGCAGGACGAGCGCATCGTGCGGCGATTCGACCGGTTTGTCGTACTGACCGAGGAGGACCGCGGCTATTGGGGGACGCTGCCTAATCTGGAGGTGATCCCCAATGCCGTCACAAACCTGTCTTCGCATCTTTCGGACGGATCCGCACACCGGGTGATTGCCGTCGGGCGTCTGGACTATCAAAAAGGGTTCGACCGGCTACTCTGGGCGTGGGACATCGTACAGAAAAGCGGCCGATTCTCCGACTGGCATCTCGACATCTTCGGTCAGGGCGAGTGGCACGACATGTTGCAGGGGATCATCAAGAAACGGGGGCTCACTCAAACGGCCTGCATCCACCGGCCGACCGGCCGCATCGGCGAGGAATACGCCCGAAGCTCGCTGATTGTCACAACGTCGCACTATGAGGGCTTGCCCATGGTCATGATCGAGGGGATGGCATGCGGACTGCCGGTCGTTTCGTTCGACTGCAAATGCGGACCGAAAGACATCATCCGCCAGGGCGAAAACGGGTTCCTGGTAGCCGACGGCGACATTGCGGGTCTGGCCGATGCCCTGATGGAGGTAATGGGAGACGACGACCGAAGAAAACGGATGTCGCGGCATGCACGCAAAATAACGGACACCTACGCCGAAGAGGCTGTCATGGGTCGATGGTCCCGCCTGTTCGCATCAATCACCCGAGCATGAAAACATTGCTTCAGATCAACCCCGTGGTGAGGATCTCCACCTCGACGGGCCGCATCATGCAGGAGATCGGCGAACTGGCGATGCGTCACGGCTGGAGAAGCTGCATTGCATACGCCAAGGGACGGGATGGCGGCAACCCCTCCTGCCTGTCGCAACTCATTCCCGTGGGCAATGCGTGGAGCACCTGCTGGCACGGCATCCAGACCCGGATGCTGGACCGTCACGGTCTGGCCTCGACCGGAGCGACAAAACAGTTCATCCGGCAGATCGAGCAGATCCGCCCGGATGTCGTACACATACACAACATACACGGCTATTTCCTCAATTACCGGGTATTGTTCGACTATCTGTCGCGGAGCGGCATTCCCGTGGTATGGACCGTACACGACTGCTGGCTCTACACCGGACACTGCTATTATTATTCATATGCCGCATGCGACAGGTGGCAGACCGAATGCCACGACTGCCCCCAACGCCGCGAATTTCCGACAAGTCTGCTGGCAGACCGGAGCCGGAAAAATTTCCGGGACAAACGGGCGGCATTCACCTCCATGCCCCGGAACAGGCTGACCGTCGTGCCGGTATCCGAATGGATCGGAGCGGAGATGCAGAGATCGTTTCTCGCAGGATACGATTTCCGCATGATCCACAACGGAATCGACACCGAAGTATTCCGGATGCGGGAAACCCGGGAGGTCAGAGAGCGATACGGCCTCGGGGAGAAGCACATCCTGCTGGGAGTGGCCAGCATCTGGAGCCGGGAAAAGGGACTGGACGATTTTCTGCACATGGCCCGGATGCTGAACGACGACGAACTCATCGTACTGGTCGGGATCAAACCGGCCGAAAAAAGACGGTTGCCCCGCAACATCGTCGGGATTCCCCGCACGGAGCACATCCGGCAGTTGGCCGAACTCTATTCCACGGCGGATGTCTTCATCAACCCTACCTGGCAGGACAATTATCCCACGGTCAATATGGAGGCAATCGCCTGCGGGACTCCCGTGGTGACCTACCGGACCGGAGGAAGTGTCGAAGCCGTCACGGAAGATACCGGCCGCATCGTGGAACAGGGAGACTGCAGAGGTCTTCTGGAGGCGGCACGCAACATGCGGCAACAGCGAAGAGAACTTGTCCGAACCCACTGCCGCGCGTACGCCCTGAAGCATTTCAACAAGGAGGACCGCTATGCGGAATACCTCGATTTGTACGACGAACTGATGATGCGCGGCTGACTGCCGCGCCCAGCCGCACGGGCGGAAACGCCCTGTATCAACCGCAACATCGGGACCAAGACCCGATTTCGTGAGCCATGAAGACGGAAGGTGTACGGATGGATGCGTACGCGAAGTACAAGGATGCCGTATCGGCGTGCGGATCGATGGACTACATCGACTGCAATCTGTCGCAGGTAGCCCGGAAATTCGGTTTGAAAGGCCCGGCCCTGGCCAACTTCATGCGGGTGCACTTTCCACAGACGCTCGTCTGGCGGGAGGAGGTGCGCCGCTGGATGGGAATCAACGACAACACCCCCCGAGGATTACTGCCGAAATACGAAAAACAGTATGCCGATGCCGTCAAGCTGTACGAAACCAGCGATCTGAGTATTTCGGAGATCGCCGCATTGTGCGGGGTCTCATCGGGAGGATTCGGGCAACACCTCCGCTTCTACCACCATGATCTGCTCAAGCGGAAACGGCAGGTTCGAAAAAAGGCCCAGGAGAAGGAGCGAAAGGCTTACGGCGAACTGTCCGGCAACGGACACAGGTACGTACCTTATCCGAAGACCCTGGAAAAATATGCGCAAGCATTTATCCTTTGCAGGGATACGACACTAACCATGAAGGAGATCGCCCGAAAAACGGGCGTTTCGCCGAGCGGTCTGTGCGCCTACCTGCACAAGTGGCACATGGATCTGGTTCTGGATCGTTCGGGAATATCTTCCGAAACGGATGAGCCGGTCGATCTGCACAACGTGCGGCGACGGATGAAAACCGTTGCCGCAAAATACGAGGCTGCGATCGAAAGCCTCAAGAAACACCCCCGTTCGGTTGCGAAAGCGGCCGCAGAGTTCGGTCTGCATCCGGAGGTTTTCCGCGAATACCTGCACAAGCACGAACCCGAACTGGCCGAACAACAGGGCATGATGCGGAACGAACAGGGACGGCGCCTGTTGCTCCGCAGCAAGGAGAAATATGCCGAAGCGATCCGTCTGTACGGTTCTACGACCGAAGACCTGAAATCCATTGCCGCACGGCTGGGGCTGACCTACAACAGCGTGAGCGGATATATCCGCCGCAACCACCCGGAAGTAATCGCAACCCATCGGGCCCTGGTTGCCGGAGGCAAACCGAGAAAGGCTGAATAGCGGAACCGCTGCTGACGTTCCGAACCGATATCGTCCATTTGTTCCAATCAGGAAATGCTCTATGAAGAATCCGAAAGTTCTGCAGTTGGGCAAATTTTATCCGATTCTCGGTGGGGTGGAGAAGGTTGCGTACGATTTGATGATCGGGTTGTCCGAACAAGATGTAGACTGTGACATGATGTGCGCCGCAGCAACGGGCTCCGGCGGCATCATCCCCGTAAACGAACACGCCCGGATCATTTGCTGCCGCAGCTGGTTCAAGGCGGCATCGACAATGATCTCCCCGGCCATGATCCGCACCCTGCGAAAAACCTGCGGGACGTATCACGTCATCCACGTGCACCACCCCGATCCGATGGCCGGTCTCGCTCTGTTCCTGTCAAACTACCGGGGTCGGGTGATCCTGCACTGGCACAGCGACATCCAGAAGCAACGGTTTCTGCTGAAGTTCTACAAACCGTTGCAATCCTGGCTGTTGCGCCGGGCCGACCTGATTGTGGGCACCTCGCCCGCATACCTGGACGGATCGCCCTCTCTGCGCAAGGTGCGGGCCAAGACCGTCTGCCTGCCCATAGGCACGGATCCGATACGGCCCGATCCCGAGGCCGTGCAGAAGATCAGGACCCGCTACGGGAATCGGAAGATTGTCTTTTCGCTGGGCCGGCTGGTCGCCTACAAAGGATTCCGCCATCTGGTGGCTGCCGCCAGGTATCTGAACGACGACTATGTCGTGCTGATCGGCGGTTCGGGTCCCCTGAGAGAGCCCCTGGAAAAAGAGATTGACAACCTGGGACTGCAGGGGAAGGTCGAACTGCTCGGCCGCATCGCCGATGAAGAACTGTCCTCCTACTACGGGGCTTGTGATGTATTCTGTCTGAGCAGTGTGCAGAAAACCGAGGCGTTCGGCATCGTACAGATCGAGGCCATGTCCTGCGGCAAACCCGTCGTTGCCACCAGGATCCCCCGGTCGGGAGTCTCCTGGGTCAATGCCCACGGAGAGTCGGGGCTCAATGTCACACCGGGCAACCCGCAGGAGCTGGCCAAAGCCATCGAAACCATCATGGAGGATGAAGCGGCATACCGACGCTATGCGTCGGGGGCCCGGGAGCGCTACAACACGTTGTTTTCAAAAAAACGGATGATCGAGAATTGTTTAAAACTATATCGTTATGAGAAGTGATTCGACAAAATTCATCGTCGAGGCCATTGACGTAGGCTTGACCGCCCGCGATTGCCGCCACCGAGGCGAGATGACGAAGTGGGCTGCTTTCGCCAAACGTTCGTTCGACCTGTTCGGCAGCATACTGGGACTGATCGTATTTTCGCCCGCGTTTGCAGCCATCTATCTGTTGATCAAACACGAAGACGGAGGTCCGGCCATATTCAAACAGGAGCGGATCGGATACGGAGGCCGGCCGTTCACGCTCTACAAATTCCGCTCGATGGAGGTCTCCTCGGAACAGGACGGACATCCCGTTCTGTGCAGGAAGGACGACGAACGGCTCACCCGCATCGGACGATTCCTGCGCGAACATCATCTGGACGAGCTGCCTCAACTGTGGAACGTCCTGACCGGCAAAATGAGTTTTGTGGGCCCCCGTCCCGAACGCAAGTTCTTCGTGGACCAGATTACGTCCATCAACGCCAACTACGAACTGCTGTACCGGCTGCGTCCCGGGCTCTTCTCCCTCGCCACGTTGTACAACGGGTATACCGATACGATGGACAAGATGCTCGAACGCCTCAGGATGGATCTGGACTATCTCTACAACCGCACCTTCTGGCTGGACCTGAAGATCATCTACCTGACGGTCGTTTCGATTCTCTCGGGGAAGAAATTCTAAAAGGCAATGACTTCGAGCAGGATACGCGCAAAAGCCGGATTGATGTTGCGCAGGATCGGCAATCAATACATGATCGTTGAAGCCTGCGCCGGAAATGTGAACATGAGCAACGTATACAGCCTGAACCGCACGGCTGCCTGGCTGTGGGAACAGATAGCGGAGGACGGTTGTACGGCGGAGGAGCTGACGGACCGGTTGAGCCGGACGTTCGGAGTCGATCCCGACACGGCCCTCCGAGACGTGGAGCGGCAATTGTCCGAATGGCGGACGTTCGGTCTTATCGATTGATTCCGGTCGGAGGAGAGCCAATGGACGCACCGGAAAGGAAAATACATACCGCATTGCTGGCCATTCTGCGTTCGGGGCTGTGGGAGCGCGAAATAGACGACCCCGCATGTTTCCCCCTGTCGGACGACGAGTGGGAAAAGCTGTTCCGGCAGGCCCGACGACAAACCGTAACGGGTATCGTGTTCCGGGGAATGCAGTATCTGCCCGATACGATGCTGCCGACAGACTCCCTGCTGATCCGTTGGACGGCAAGAGTGGATGCCATCGAGCGCAGGAATCTGGAGATGAATCGCGCGCTCTCGGAGCTCTACGGCGAATTCCGGGCCCAGGGAATCGACCCTGTTCTGCAGAAAGGGCAGGGTGTGGCCTGTCTCTACGAATCCCCCTTGCTGCGTGAATGCGGAGACATCGACCTGTGCTTTCAGGATCCGGAGGCGGCCGCACGAGCCGAACAGCTCGTGCGGCAGAACGGAATACGGATTCGCAAGATGCCGGACCGGAGCATCTTCTACCTCTGGCACGGTCTGGAGGTCGAACATCATGTACGCCTGTTGGATCTGCACAATCCGTTCCTGCAACACGAAGCGGATAAACTGGCCCGCACAAAGGGCTGTATCCACATGCGGCTCGCGCAGGAATTGGAGCCGATGACGGTTCCCTCCCCGTTTCTGAACCTGCTGCTTCTGGACCTGCATATTCTCAAACACACGTTGGGCAGGGGAATCGGGCTGCGGCAACTGTGCGACATGGCGCGAGCCTGCTACCGGTTGCACCGGGAGGTGAACCCCGAGGAGATGAAGAACTGTTGCCGGAGATGGGGCCTTGCCCGATGGAATCCGCTGTTGCACGCCTTTCTGGTGGATTGTCTCGGGCTCCCGGCCGCCTGTCTGCCTTATGAAGAGACGGCACCGGATGCACATGTTCTGCTCGACATCGTATGGAAGGGCGGCAACTTCGGCCGGTACCGGTCGGACAGGGAGACAGGCGGCCGGCCCGGTTGGATACACAAAATGCATACGGCCCGTTCGTTCTGCCGAAACCTGCGTTTTGCAGCCGCATACGCACCCAAAGAGGCATTCTGGATCTTTGCGGATCTGGCCAAAGGACAACTCGGATGATGAAAACGCTCCGTTTCTGCATAGCCGGATTCATCCTGTCCGTGCAACTTCCGGAAGGGTGGGACGCCGGGGCCCTGCTGCCTTCCTTCAGGCCGTTTGCCTGCAATCCGCGGAAAGACACACCGCAACTGTTCGCATGTACGGTCGGCACCAACTCCGAAACTTGTCGGGAAGAGGAGACCGGTTCGTTGCTGGAGGAGACGGTCAATGACCTGGGATCGGTGCGCCTCTTCTTCCGGGCCGGACAATACGAAGTCAGGCTGCGTACCAGGCCGGACGGGCAGGACCATGTCATGCGGGCCGACAGCTCCTTCACACAAATCCGGATCGGAATCTCTCCACGGGACGAAGATGCCGGACACGTACTCTCCTCGCTACTACGGATCGCCTATTCACAGGCCATTCTCTACCACGGCGCACTGGCATTCCATGCATCGGCCGTATCCCGGAACGGCGAGGCCTTTCTCTTCATGGGGCGAAGCGGTACGGGGAAAAGCACCCACTCGGCTCTCTGGCTACGCCATCTGCCCGGCACCGAACTGCTCAACGACGACAATCCGACCATCCGCATCCAGGGCGATACGGCCTACGCCCACGGAACCCCATGGAGCGGGAAGACCCCTTGCTACAAACCGCAGAGTTTCCCCATCGGCGGCATGGTGCGGCTGATCCAGGCCCCGGAGAACCGGTTCCACAGGCAGGAAGGAGCCGACGCTTTCGTCGCCCTCTATCCGGGGTGTTCGGTCATCAGCCAGGATCAGGATCTGCGGGCTCGCCTCTACGATACGCTGGTTCGTCTGGCCGAAAGAGTGCCGATAGGCATCCTCGAGTGCCGTCCGGAGGGCGAAGCGGCCATCCTTTGCTACCGGAGCCTGCTCAAGATCCGGCAACCAATGAAACAACAACACTGACATAAAACATGAACAAATCATTCTGCCTATGGGCAAGCCTGCTTGTCGTATTGCTGCTGGCACCCTCCTGCTCGCGCAAAAACTACGTCTATCTGCAGGACATGCAGGTGGGGGAGAACTATCCCATCGACACCCGGTATGAGGCCACCATTCACCGGGACGACCGGCTGAGCATCACGGTGAGCTGCAAGAATCCCGAACTTGCCATCCCGTTCAACATCTACGGCGAAACCTTCCGCGTGGGTGCCGACGGCGACGTGAACACCGAATCGCCGAGCAAGGTGCGGGAGACCGGATACCGCGTGGACGTGGAGGGCGACATCGACTTTCCCATCCTGGGCAAACTGCACGTGGACGGCATGACGGTCAGCGAGGTCCGGGACCTGATCAAAACCCGGATCGAAGAGGGCAACTACATGAAGGATCCGTTGGTATCGATCGAATTCCTGAATTTCAGATACACCGTCATGGGGGCAGTCGGACACAACGGCACCTTCACGGCCGACGGAGACCGGGTGACGCTGCTCGAAGCCATCGCCAAAGCCGGAGACCTGACCTCGAAAGCCCGGGTGGACCGGGTGGCTGTCATCCGCGAAATGGACGGAGGCCGGCAGATCTTCATGCACGACCTGCGCAGCCGGGAAATCTTCGACTCCCCCTGTTTCTATCTCCAGCAAAACGACATCGTCTATGTGGAGATGGACAAGAAATACTACCGCAGAGACACCCAGAGCCGGGGCTGGGAGATCGGACGCACGCTGCTGTCCGTCATAACGGCCGTATGCTCCATCCTGTGGGTACTCAAATAACGGACAAATGTTCTGAAAGATGCAGACCAACACCTCAACCGCTGGGAACGATCAGGGTCTCAACCTGATGGACCTGATCGTATACCTTGTCTCCAAATGGAGATGGTTCGCCCTGTCGATCGCCGTATGCGTCGGGATCGCATGGTTCAACTACGCCCGTTCGCCTTTCGTCTACTACCGTTCGGCGACCGTCATCATCAAGGACCCGTCCAACAAAACCTCCACCACGGGACTGGACCGTTTCGACAACATCATCAATAAAGTGAACGTCGCCAACGAAATCCTGCAGTTCCGCTCCAAGAAGCTTATGCGCGAGGTGGTGCAGCGCCTCCATGCCGATGTGAGTTATCAGGTCGAGGAGGGATTGCGCCTCAATGAACTCTACACCCAGTCGCCCGTACTTCTGAGTTTCCCGGACGCCCTGCCCGAACAGCGGTTCTCTCTGACCGTAACCCCGAAGGACAAAAACACGGTCGAGCTGTCCGAATGCTCCGGAATCGGCGACGGAACCAGCCGTACCGTTTCCCTGAACGACACGGTGGAGATCAGCAAAGGAATGCGCGTCGTCGCAACACCGACCAATTACTACGGAGCCTCCTGGCAGAACATCCCCATCCGGGTCCGCAAGTTCTCATTGGAGTCGATGGTGAACTATTACCGGGGAGCTCTGGGAATACAGCAGGAAGAGGAGGAGTCATCCATCCTCACCCTTGCCCTGAAGGACAACTCGGCGGCCCGGGCCGAAGATGTACTCAACACGCTCATCTTCGTCTATAACGAAGAGGCCATACGGGACAAGAACCAGGTGGCGATCAATACGGCCGATTTCATCAACGAGCGTCTGATCATCATCGAGAGCGAACTGGGCAGCGTGGAGTCGGACCTCGAGTCGTTCAAACAGCGGAACCAGATCGTAGACATCGCCTCGTCGGCGGGGATGTACATGACCGAATCGCAAAAATACAGCATCGACGCCCTAGAACTGGAGACGCAGCTCCGTCTGGCCCAATTCATCAAGGACTACCTGACCGATCCGACCAAGGACACCGACCTGATCCCTTCCAACACGGGAATCGGCGACATGAACATCGAGAGCCAGATCAGTCTCTACAATACGGCCAAACTCAAACGCGACGCTCTGGTGGATGACAGCAGCGAAAACAACCCGGTCGTCCAGGAACTGAACAACTCCCTGCGGGCCATGAAGCAGAACATCATCCGCGCCGTGGACAACATGATCGTGACGCTGAACGTAAAACGCAACGACGCACAAAGCCGCGAACTGCAGGCGCAGGACCGCGTGACCTCCATCCCGACCAAAGAGCGTCAGATGCTCTCCATCGAACGGCAGCAAAAGATCAAGGAGACCCTGTATCTGTACCTGCTCAACAAACGCGAGGAGAATGCCCTGTCACAAGCGATGGCCGACAACAACGCCCGCGTTATCGACGGAGCCGAGGGCAGTACGCAGCCAATATCGCCCAACCGCAACCGCATTCTGCTGCTGGGTCTGATCGTCGGACTGGCCATTCCGGGAGTATCGTGTCTGACCGTACTTTTCATGGACACGCGGGTCCGCAGCCGCAAGGAGGTCGAAAAGGCGCTGAGCGTACCCTTTCTCGGCGAGATTCCGTTGGACCGCGAAGCAGGCAAACGCCGGAAAAGAGGAGATGCCGACACCGACAAAACGGACGAGGACGGTATCGTGGCTGAAGCATTCCGCGTTCTAAGGACCAACATGGCCTTCATGTCGCGCAAGGACCGGCCATCGCAGGTCATCACATTCACCTCGTTCAACGAGGGCGCCGGCAAAACCTTCATCGCCAGCAATCTGGCCATGAGTTTCGTCTATGCCAAAAAGCGGGTGGTGCTTGTCGATCTGGACATCCGGAAGGGCACGTTGAGCCGTCATTTCGGGATCCGCAGGACGGGAGTCACCAATTACCTGGCTGATCCGTCGGTGACGGTGGACGAAATCATCCAGCACCGCGAACATTTCGATGTCATATCGTTCGGCGCAACGGCTCCCAACCCGGCCGAACTGTTGATGGACAGCCGTCTGGACGAACTGTTCGACGCGCTGCGCAGCCGCTACGACCTGATCATCGCCGACAACGTCCCGGTCGGTATCATTGCCGATGCCAGCATCGCCAACCGCATCGCCGATCTGACGATCTTCGTCATTCGGGCAGGACGGCTCGACCGGCGCCAGCTGCCCGACATCGAAGCCATGTACGAAGGCAGGAAACTGAAAAACATGGCCCTGGTACTCAACGGAGTCGATCCGACCCGGACCGGTTACGGTTACGGACGTTACGGATATGGGTACGGATACGGGAAAAAATCGAAAAAAAAATGATCCGGCAAATGCATGATCAACTCAATTAACTCAATTCATATCAACTCTTTATTTTTATTCACAATGGAAAAAAAGAAAAACGGAACGTACGAGTCTCCGCGGACCACGAGGACTCAGGTAAGCCTGGAAAGCGGCATCTGTGCCTCCTCCAAGGACAAAGTCGTCCAGGACGACGAAAAAGCCAATGTCGATATCAACCAACAGGAGAATGGGGGTTCGTTCGAGTTGGATTCATGGGATTAAGTAACAACGAAAAACGATTGGACATGAAACAGTATTTTGGAGTCCTGTGTGCAGGATTGGCAATCGCCGGAGCCTTCAGTGGATGCTCCAGCGATGATCTTGACAACGGACATGGCAACAAACCGGCCAGCGGTGCAACCGTGAACTTCGCATTGAGCAACGCAACGACACGCACCGAGTATGACGATGAAAACGAGTACCAGATCAATTGGAGCAACGGGGACAAGATCCGGATCTACTGCAACGAGGCCGAAGACGTGAAACAGGCCGACTACACGGTAATCAAGTCGATCGATCCCGACAAGGAGCATGCCGGCAAGCTTCAGTACAATGAATCAGGACTGGCCTGGGGCGGAGACAACATCACCCACAACTTTTTCGCCGTCTATCCCGCAGACAACAACAAGGTAAGCGTCGCTGACGGAATCGCCTCGTTCAGCATCAATCTGGACCAGGTCTGCGAGCTTCCCACAACGCCCGACGGAAACGGAAACTATATGGGTACTCCCGACATGACCAATGCCTACATGGTCGCCCATCTCGCCACCACACCGATCGACGAGGTGCCGCTGCACTTCGATCCGATCATGACCACGCTCAAAGTGACGGTCCGCGGCCGTGAAACCACCAACATGGAGACCGTCACCATAACGGGTATCAGCATCATCAACAACAACGTGCAGTCACCCGATGCAGGACAGGGCAAATTCCAGTACGACATAGCCAACGGGACGATCGTAAACGCGGGCAATACCGGAGTCTCTCACACCGAGACAACATTCGTCCGGGTCAAGCAGGGCGACAATTACCACATCGACCTGGAAGCAGGACAGTCCGTTACGCTCACCGTCTTCTTGCCGCCGCTGCCTATCGATGCGGAGAACCCCGTAACGGTCCGTGTCCATGCAACCGGCGAAACGGTACAGGAGGTAACCATCGGCGGCAATATGGATGCAAACGGAAACCCCATCAACCTGGCTGCCGGCTCGAAAACCAAGCTGACCCTGCCGTGGTTCCCCACGGAGGCAACGGGCAACCTCTGGATGACTCCGCTGGACGACGACATCTATGTATCGCAACTCTCCATCCCGGGTACGCACGATGCCGCAACAAGAGCGTGCGATCTGAGCTCCGGCAAGTGCCAGACCCGAACGATTGCCGAACAGCTGGAGATGGGTATCCGCTGCTTTGATTTAAGACCGGCGGCTTCGATGTTTTTGGTGGAAAACGACAATGCCCTTCCCATTTACCATGGTGTAGCAAGTTGCAATATCGATCTTAAGGAAGTATATGAGGCCTTTAATACGTTCCTAAATGAGCATCCCGGAGAATTTATCATAACCATCATAAGATGGGAGTCTGAAAGGCTTGCCGTAATAAATGCCGAAAGTCGGTTCAACAAGGCGATGAACAACTTTGTGGGAACCTCGACCTACACGAGCCATGCATTGCCGCGGTCGCTCTGCAAGAAAGACCTCACCATAGGCGAAGCACGGGGCAAGATTCTGAGCATCATGCGGCCCAACCAGGGGACTGACCCGGATGGCTATTTCACCAATACCGCCCCGTCGGGCATGATGTTCGTTTCCGGTTTCCCCGGTTCGCATGCGGAGGGCACCCAGCAGGCCTATCTGAAAGAGCAGTATGTCGATTACGGGAACGACCAGTGGGGACACCACACGGACTGGATCCTCTATTGCCAGAATTACTATGAGGTAAACAACGAGTCCAACGTCGATGCATCCATCTCCGCCAAAATCGCATCGGTGGAGAGATATCTGGATCTCGCCCGCGACGAGGCGGCAAAGGGCTCCCACGTCTGGACGATCAACCACTGCTCCGGATACGCCGGAGGGTCGGCCATTTCGTCGGCCTATGCACGTCTGGGACAGGAGGTAAACCTTCCGGTATACAACTACCTGATGAACGAGAACCGCACCCCGGGATCCACTGGCATCGTACTGCTGGATTATGTGGGCGACCGTGTTTGCCAGGACTACACAGGCTATACGGTTTACGGCGACCTGCTGCCTCAGGCCATCATCGACAACAACTACAAATACCGGATGCAGCGCAAAACCAACTGATTCGGAAATCTGACTCACTTCCGTTCCCGCTCCGGGCCTCCGATAACGGCCCGGGGCAGGACGGAAGTCTCAAAAACGATTTGACATGAACAAGAAAATACTATTGGCAGTCCTCTCTCTTGTGGCTGCAGGTTCGGTATACGCTCAAACGGAGCAGGATGCCGAGATCACGGAAACCGTGGAATACAGCACGGACAAACACAAGGTCGAGACAAACGGATTCTGGAGCAACTGGGTAGTCAGCGTAGGCGGCGGCGCACAGATCTTCTTCGGCGACCACGACAAGCAGATACCGTTCGGACAACGGCTTTCCCCGGCCCTCGACATAGCCATCGGCAAGTGGTTCTCGCCCGATATCGGCGTACGGTTCGGATACAACGGACTCTCCATCAAGGGAGCCACCCGCTGGGGAGCGGCACATTCGACCGGTGAGCAGGTAGACGGATGGGGCGAGGGCCTCTACAAGTCGAAGTTCAATTACTACAACTTCCATCTCGACGCCATGTTCAACTTCTCCAACATCATCAGCGGATACAAGGAGAACAGATTCTACAACTGCATTCCCTACGCCGGCGTAGGTCTGATGAAAGCGACGCAGGATCCCAAACGGGTCGATGCCTCGGGACACATCGGCGTACTGAACACATTCCGTCTCAGCGCCGGTTGGGACCTGAACCTGGATATCCGCGGCACGCTCGTCAGCGACGAGTTCGACGGGGAATCGGGAGGCCGCAGCGGCGAAGGCCTGCTGGCTGCAACCATCGGGTTCTCCTACAAGATCAAGCCCCGTGGGTGGAACCGCAGCAAAAAAGTGACCCGCACGGTGTACAATGCCGGGCAGATCAATGCCATGCGTGAGCGTTTGGAGAAACTGAGCGAGGAGAACGCCCGACTGGAGGAGGCTCTTGCCAAGGGCAACCAGCAAGAGGCGCAGATCATCGTAAAACAGATCGCATCGGCCAATCTGGTGACGTTCCAGATCGACAGAAGCGATCTCTCGAACGAAGCCCGCGTCAATCTCGGCATGATGGCCGAAGTCATCAAGCAGGGCGATCCGTCGGCCGTATATACGATCACCGGATATGCCGACGCCGGCACGGGCAGCGAGAAAGGCAACGACCGGTTAAGCAAGGCCCGCGCCGAAGCCGTATACAAGTGTCTGGTCAAGGAGTTCGGAGTGAACAAGTCGCAACTCGAGATCGAATACAAGGGCGGAGTCGGAAACATGTTCTATGACGATCCGAGCATGAGCCGTGCCGTGATCACCCGAAACAAGAAATAACCAAAGGTACCGGAGCCTGTCCGGCGGCCGAAAGCCCGGCTGCCGGATATCCTCCTGTCCGGTCCGCATGCTGAAACTCCCCTTTTCGGATCATGAAAAGGGGAGTTTCCGGATCGGCCCCCGGTCTTCAAGCTCACACCGGAAAATGCAGGCTGAAAAACTTCTGCTGGACAATAGCCTCTTTCTCGAGGAGTGTCTCAAACTGTTATCCGAAGGAGAGTCCGTTACACTGCGGGCCAGCGGGGACAGCATGTTTCCTTTCATTGCCAACGGCCGCGACCAGGTGGTGCTACACAGGGTCGGACGGATTGCGGCAGGGGATATCGTACTGGTTCGGCTGCACTCGAAAGGTTATATACTGCATCGTATCTATCAGATAGAAGGGGAGCGCCTTGCGCTGATGGGAGACAGCAACCTCCAAGCCGTGGAACAGTGCCGCAAGGATGAGGTGCTGGCAACGGTTGTACGCATCATCCGCAACGGCCGTGCGATAGACTGTTCATCCCGCCCGGAAAGGTTTCGAGCTACGGTCTGGAGATTGCTGCTGCCGGTACGGAGGGAATTGCTGTTCATATGCCGACGGCTGATGAGACGACAGACTGCAAAAACGACAGGCAATCCATGAGGGCGTCGATACGGATACGGGAGTGCGCCAAATGGCTGTGGCACGCATCCGAAGGGTTTCGGCTGTCGGTCGTCGGTTGCATATCGACGGGAGTGCTGCATGTTGGCGTCTCCCTGTTTTTCGTATACGTGTGCAAACACCTGATCGATATCGCCACCGGGCCTTCGGACGACGGTCTGTCCACATACACGGGATGGCTGGCATGCAGTCTTGCCGCCCAGCTGCTGCTCTCGGCGGCAAGAGCCCGTCTGGCTGCCCGCACGGAGATCAGCCTCCGCAACGAATTGCATCGCCGACTGTTCATCCACCTGATGGAGAGCCGCTGGTCGGGTCGGGAGGCCCTCCATACGGGAGACCTGCTCAACCGGCTGGAGGAAGACGTGGCGACCGTCACCGATGCCCTGAGCCGAACCGTTCCCGCCGTTTTCATCACCGCTTTCCAGCTGGCCGGAGCCCTGTTTTTCCTTGTGCAGTTGGATATGCGCCTGGCCGGCATACTGGTCTTCATCATGCCCGTCGCCCTGCTCTTCAGCAAGAGCTACGTGAAGCGGATGCGCCGGATGTCGCACGAGATCCGCGACACGGACAGCGCCATCCAGAGCCACATGCAGGAGCACCTGCAACACCGCATCCTAATCCGCACGCTCGAATATACGGAACAGGCCATCGCCCGCCTCACGGAACTGCAGTCGAACCTGCAAGAGCGGGTCATGCGACGCACCGATTTCTCGATCTTCTCCCGGGCGATGGTCCAGGCAGGTTTCATGGCCGGTTATGCCGCAGCCCTGCTGTGGGGCGTATTCGGATTGCGTGACGGGTCCGTGACGTTCGGCATGATGGCGGCATTTCTCCAACTGGTCGCACAGATCCAGCGGCCGATGGTGGATTTGAGCCGCCATATTCCCGCATTCGTCCGGGTTTTCACCGCTGCAGAACGCCTGGCGGAACTGACCTTTCTACAGCTGGAAGAGCATGGCACCCGACAGCGGCTCAGCCACACTCCAGGAATCCGCATCGAGCACCTTTCCTATACCTATCCGGACAGCAGTCGGATCGTACTCGACGATTTCTCACACGATTTTCCCCCGGGCAGCATGACTGCCGTCATCGGGGAAACCGGTGCCGGGAAAAGTACGTTGATCCGGTTGATTCTCGCCCTGCTCCAACCGGACAAGGGTTCCATCCGATTCTATGACGCAACCCGTGAAGCAGGCGCCTCTCCGCTCACACGATGCAACCTGTCCTACGTACCGCAGGGCAACACGTTGATGAGCGGGACCATACGCGACAATCTGCGGATGGGGAACCCGCAGGCCACGGAAGAGCAGATGGAAACCGCACTGCACTCCGCAGCAGCGGATTTTGTTCTGTCCCTGCCCGACGGGCTGAACACACGGTGCGGCGAACAGGGCGCAGGCCTCAGTGAAGGACAGGCACAACGCATCGCCATTGCCCGGGGACTGCTTCGCCCCGGAGGCATTCTGCTGCTGGACGAACCGACCTCGGCACTCGACGAACCGACCGAACAGATGCTCCTGCAGCGCCTCGCCCTCAGGCTGCATGGAAAGACGCTTATCCTGGTAACCCACCGGGATACGGTCGCCCGTTTCTGCAATTCGGTAATCCGGATAAGAAAATCGGACCGGACCCGATGAGTTCTTCCGAGCGGCAACCGCACGGCTGGACGAGGGCCGGCATCCGACCGGGAACGAAATCCGAAGGAGAATCGATTTCGATTCTCCTTTTTTCGTTTGTTGCCGCCGGAATGCAAGTCCGGATCTCAGCCGCACGGGATAACCTTTTCCACATCTGAAACACACGGCCCGTTCATCCAAACATCCGATTCGCGCCATCTTTTTCCAGGCACGACAATCGCATCGGCACATTGCGAAACGTCCGGATTTTATCCAAAATATTTGTTATTCTGCACGAAAAGTGATACTTTTGGCCCGTCGGCATACTGCAGCCCGCCGGAAGGGTGTGCCATAAGGATTCCCCGAGAGAAAGGATATGCAAACAATGAGTGCTGATGACAGTTTGGACAGCATGGATTATTGGTGCATACAGGGACGGAATATAGGTTTCGACAAAACCAGATATTACAGACTCTCAGACGGATAATCCGACAGCATCCCGACACGGAGCCACAAACAGAAGTTTTGCATGCAACAACCACATATTTTCTTATTTGAGCGTCGATCCGTTTTAATCCTGAAATGAATTCGATTATGAAAATCCCTGCCTTTCTGCTGATGTTCTCTCTCGCCGCACTATTGAGTTCGTGCGCCTCAACCGAACGAATCACCTATTTTCAGGATGTCCGCCCCGGAGAACAGATCACCCAGGGGATAACCCCGGTCACCGTCAAGGTACAGCCCGAAGACAAGATCTCGATTATCGTGAACAGCAAGGACCCGCTTCTGGCCGACCTGTTCAACCTGCCGATCGTATCCCGGCAACTGGGTACCAAAAATTCAGGTGCCGGCTCCTCTTCCCAGGGGATCTCGGGCTATACGGTCCGTCAGGACGGCACGATCGACTTTCCCGTGCTGGGCAGTGTCTACGTGGCCGGCATGACCCGCGAGGAGATCGCCGCACACATCAAAAGCGAACTCATCAGCCAGAACCTCATCAAGGATCCGGTCGTGACGGTCGAATTCATGAACCTCACCGTCTCGGTGCTCGGCGAAGTGGCAAATCCCGGACGATACAGCATCGACAAGGACTACATCACGCTGCTGGAAGCCCTCAGCATGGCCGGCGACATGACCATCTTCGGCAAGCGGGACAAGGTGCTCGTCCTGCGCGAGGTGGAGGGGCAGCAACGCGTCTACGGCGTCGATCTGCGGTCGGCCGAGCAACTCTACAACTCGCCGGTATACTACCTGCAGCAGGACGATGTCGTATACGTCGAACCGAACTCGATGCGGGCCCGCCAGTCCACGGTGAACGGCAACAACGTACTCTCGGCCACCTTCTGGATGTCGCTCGTCTCGCTGATCACCACCGTGACGGTCCTTTTCGTCAAATAACCGAACAACAAAACCCCAAGAACAAAAAAAGAAGCAACCGTACCATATGGAAATGACCCAGAATACGTCCCCCGCCGAACCGATGGACGATTCCATTCAGATCAAGGATCTGCTCTACCTTTGCCTGGCCAAATGGAAATGGTTCATACTTTCGCTGCTGGTCACCCTGAGCCTGGCATTCCTCTACCTGCTGAAGACCCCCTCGGTCTACACCCGCTCGGCCACGCTGCTCATCAAGGAGAACACCAAGGGGCAGTCGCTGGCCTCCGATGTCGAATCGTTCGGGGACCTCGGACTCTTCCAGACCACCACAAACGTAAACAACGAGCTGCTCGTACTCCAGTCGCCCTCGATCATGCTCGAGGTCGTAAAGCGGCTGCACCTGGACATGAACTACCATATTCCCGGCCGTTTCCAGGACCGCGTGGCATACGGGGCCTCGCTGCCCCTGACCGTCTCGCTGCCCGAACTGACGGAGAACGAATCGGCCCGCTTCACCCTCAAGGTACGCCCGGGCGGTGAGGTGGAGTTGTCGGAGTTCGTCCGCAACGGCGAAGAGGTCCCCTCGGAGAAGGTCATCAAGGGCAACCTCACCGACACGCTGACAACGCCGCTGGGACGGGTCGAGATCACTCCGACGCCCTATTACGACATCGACCGAGGTTGTCAGTTGAAGGTCTCCCGGACGGGACTCTACGGAGCCGTCGGCAGCTACTCGGGTAATCTGACCGTCGCCCTGAGCGACAAGAAGGCTTCGGCCATCGACCTTACCTTCCGCGACGTCTCCACGCAACGGGCCGAGGACGTACTGAACACCATGATCTCGGTATACAACGAGAACTGGGTAAGGGACAAGAACCAGATCGCCGTCTCGACCTCGATGTTCATCAACGAGCGTCTGGGCGTCATCGAGCGGGAACTGGGCAATGTGGACGAGAACATCTCCACCTACAAGAGCGAAAACCTCCTGCCCGACGTGCAGGCCGCCTCGAGCCTCTACATGGCGCAGAGCAGCGAGACCAATGCCCAGATCATGGCTCTGAGCAACCAGCTCTACATGACCCGCTACGTACGGAACTACCTCTCCGACGAGAACAACAGGACACAGCTGCTGCCGGCCAACTCGGGAATCGAGAGCACCAACATCGAATCGCAGATATCGGAGTACAACACCAAACTGCTTCAGCGCAACAGCCTGGTGGCCAACTCCAGCACGCAGAACCCGCTGGTCGTGGATATGGATCAGGCACTCTCGGAGATGCGCCGGGCGATCATCACCTCGATCGACAACCAGATCCTCACGCTCAACACGCAGATCGCCAGCCTGCAGCAGAACGAGCAGAAGACCACGGCGCGCATCGCCGCCAACCCCTCGCAGGCCAAATACCTGCTCTCGGTGGAACGCCAGCAGAAGGTCAAGGAGGCCCTCTACCTCTTCCTGCTGCAGAAGCGCGAGGAGAACGAGCTCTCGCAGGCCTTCACGGCCTACAACACGCGGGTGATCACTCCGCCGAGCGGGAGCATGGTGCCGACAACGCCCGTACGACGCAACATCCTCGCCGTGGCTTTTGTCATCGGACTGCTCATCCCCGTGGGCGTGATCTTCCTCAGGGAGGTGATGAACACCCGGATCCGCGGGCGCAAGGACGTCGAGAAACTCCCGCTGCCGTTCCTCGGCGAAATCCCGCAATGGGGAGACAACGGCCGGGTGCTGTTCGGGAAGAAGAAAAAAAGAGAGCCTGCGGCCGATCCGATTGTCGTCCGCGAAGGCAAACGCGACGTAATCAACGAGGCATTCCGCGTATTGCGTACCAACCTTGAATTCGTCGTCGGGAAAAGCGAGAAATCGAACGTCATCATACTCACGTCGTTCAACCCGGGAAGCGGCAAGTCGTTCCTGGCGATGAACATCGCCATGAGCCTGGCCATCAAGGGACGCCGCGTGCTGGTCATCGACGGCGACCTGCGCCACGGATCCACATCGGCCTATGTCGGCTCGCCGCGGCACGGACTGAGCGACTACCTCGGGTTCCGTACCGACAAGGTGGAGGAGATTCTCGTGCGCGACAAGGAGTACGAGAATCTGAACATCCTGCCTGTCGGCACGATTCCGCCCAACCCGACGGAACTGCTCGAAGAGAGCCGGTTCGGGGAGCTCATCGCACGCCTGCGCGCCGACTACGACTACATACTGATCGACTGCCCGCCGATCGAGGTGGTGGCCGACACGCACATCATCGAGAAGGTCGCCGACCGCACCCTCTTCGTCGTACGCGCAGGGTTGCTCGAACGCAGCATGCTGTCCGTACTGGAGAACATCTACCGGGAGAAGAAGTTCAAGAACATGGCACTGATCCTGAACGGTACCGACGGCCAGTCCGGCTACTACGGATACGGCAACCGCTACGGTTACCACTACGGATACGGCTACCACTACGACTCCGGATCGAAGAAGTAGCCCCGACCGCACATGTGGCCCTTCACCCGCTCCTGTTCCCTCGCCGAAAGCGGACTCTTCGAGGGTTTTACCGACTGGCACTCGCACATCCTGCCTGCCGTGGACGACGGCGTGCGCAGTGTGGAGGAGGCTCTGGAGATCCTGCACGGATACGAAGCGCTCGGCATGAAGACCGTGTGGCTCACGCCGCACATCATGGAGGACATGCCGAACACCCCGGAGAGCCTGAAGCGCAAATTCGAAGAGTTGCGGACGGCATATTCCGGACGGATCGAACTCCACCTGGCAGCAGAACACATGCTGGACAACCTGTTCGACGAGCGGCTCGACGGCAACGACCTGCTGCCGATCGGACGACGCGGTAACCACCTGTTGGTCGAGACCTCCTATTTCAATCCTCCGCTGGACCTCGAGGGGACGCTTTGCCGGATCCGCTCGCGCGGATATTATCCGTTGCTGGCGCACCCCGAGCGGTATGTCTACATGTCACGTAAGGATTACAGACGGCTGCACGAAGCCAGAGTTCGCTTCCAGCTCGACCTCTTCACATTGGCCGGCATGTACGGAAAGCGGGCGATGGAGTGTGCCGGATGGCTTCTGGAACAGGGGTTCTACGACGCTGCAGGCACCGATATCCACCGCAAGGCTGTCTGTGACCGCATCCGCGGTTTCCGGTTGTCGCGGAAAATCTGTACGGCACTGACGGCACTCTGCCGCGACTCCGACGGTCTGTGACCCGGCCTCGGGAAAGAGAACGGCCGCACCTGTTTCGGAAGGGATGCGGCCGTTTTTGCGTCAGGACGACATCTTTTGACCCCTGCGGCGCCGACTTCGGATATTCTCACTATCTTTGCATGAGGAACCACGGCATACGCCGCACCGAAAAACGACCGAATCATGGAAAACCAATACGTCGAACCCATCGCGGAACTGCTCCGGCAGGTCGGACTGACGGAACAGATCACCTGGCAGACACAAGCGATTGTTCTTGCCGGCATCCTGCTGCTCTCGTGGCTCACGGCCGTGCTGTTCCGCCGGCTGGTCATCCCGGCCCTCCAGAAGATCAGCAGCCAAACCAAAGTGACGTGGGACGACCACCTGTTCAAGGACGAGATCATGCACGACCTCTGCCGGCTGCTGCCTCCGCTGATCTGGTATGTCCTGCTGCCCGTAGCCTTTCCCGACCAGCCCGTCCTGCTGTCGATCCTCCGCAAGGGCTCGCTCATCTACCTGATCGTCGCCGCGCTCGTGCTCGTGCGCTCGTTTCTCAACACGCTCTACGAAATCTCGAACGAACACGAAACGCTCCGCAACCGGCCGCTGAAAGGCATCTACCAGATGTTCAAACTCATCGCCGTCTGCATCGGCGGCATCCTGATTATCAGCATCCTGATCGACCGCGACGCCACGTCGATCCTGGCCGGACTCGGAGCTTCGGCCGCCGTCCTGATGCTCATCTTCCGCGACAGCATCCTGGGGCTGGTGGCGGGCGTACAGCTCTCGGCCAACGACATGCTGCGTCCCGGCGACTGGATCACGATGTCGAAATACGGCGCCGACGGCTACGTGACCGAAGTCTCGCTGACGACGGTCAAGGTGCAGAATTTCGACAAGACAATCACGACGATCCCGCCCTATGCGCTGGTCAGCGACTCTTTCCAGAACTGGCGCGGCATGCGCGAATGCGGCGGACGGCGCATCAAACGCTCCATAGCGATCGATGCCCGGACCGTACGGCGCTGCACGGCAGAGGAGATCGCACGTTTCCGCAGTCTCGGCTACATCGGGGACGAGGAACCCGACGAAGAGGCGGTCAATCTCCGGGTATTCCGGGGATACCTGATGCACTACCTCAAGGGGCGGCAGGAGATCCGGCAGGACCTGCTCCAGATGGTCCGCATGCTGCAACCGACGACCGAGGGCATCCCCATCGAGGTCTATTGCTTCACGGCCAACACCGAATGGACCGCCTACGAGCGGATCCAAAGCGCACTGTTCGACCACCTGCTCGCCACACTGCCCGAATTCGGGCTTGCCGTCTACCAGCGTCCCGCCGGCCGCGACTTCCGCACGGAAGAGGAGACGAAAGCATGATCCGGGACAAACGCATTTCGAGAAAACACGGACGGACACATCCGATATAATGCCGACAGCGGCGGTGGAACACTCCATCGCCGCTGTCATTTGAATTATCTGACTTCCAAAAAAACTACTCGGCCTCGTCCAGCCGCAGGATCCGCACCACGCGGTAGGCCCCGTCGTAATCGGCCGCAAACTCGGCCACGGACTTGTCCACGGGGCACAGTTCCAGCTCGGCGCCGACCGTCCATTCGGCACGACCCGACTCCACGAAGCGCTGCTCGAGGCAGCCCGACTCGTCGATCAGCCAGAAGGTGGTCGAATCGCCTGCGGCACGGAATGTCCGCACCTCGGGAGCAAAGGTCACCGTACCCTCCAGAACCACATGCGTTTCGTTTTCGGGTTCGGCATCGAAGGCATCCGCCGCACGGCTGTAGGCCCGACGTCCGTCACCGCGGCCAAGAATCAGGCTGTCGGCATCGACACGCACGATATCGAGCGTATCGGCAAACTCGAGCGTCTGCCCGTTGCCGATGCTCTTTCCCGCAAGCACCAACTGCCGGCCGAGCAACTGCCAGCGATCGTACTCGAGCGTCGCCATATTGACCGACCGGGCCGTACCGTCGGCTGACAGGGCCATTCCCTGGAACCCGTCCATACCGGGAATGGGCTCCAACCACACGCCGACCAGTTTGTCGGCCGACGGCCCGGATGTGCAGGAGGTTCCTGCCACACACAGAGCCGCACACCAAAACATCCAAAATCTCTTCATGGATCCTCTTTTTTTACGGTTAGCATTCCGTCTGAAACGGAATTTCGACAAAGATAGCAATTTGAGTCCAAGAGTATCCTCCCGAAGGCCGAAAAAACAGGACCGAAGAGGATCCGTTTCGCTTCCTGCGCCCGCCGGCAGGGCGGAATTCCGGAGGTCTGCCGGGGTGCCGAACGCCAACCGACACGACGCGAGGGACTTGCAGTTCCCCGCATTTTTTTGTCGATAAAATGTTCATGAAAAACAACCGGGGCGCTCGTTCGAATGAGAAACATCGCCTATATTTGCACCGAGCAAGGTTCCCCGCCGGCGGCTGCCGGCCCGGGATCAAAAGGGAACACCTGTGCGAATCAGGGGCTATTCCCGTAGCTGTAAGCTCCGTAAACGACCGCATACTCTTGAGCCACTGTCCCGCCGGGACGGGAAGGCATGCGGAGGGAGCGAGCCAGAAGACCTGCCTTGCCGGATGAGGCTCCGAACCTCGGGGATAAGGAACGGCGCCCGAAAACTGCTTAAACCGGACATACCAGAGGCCGAACTCCGCGCTTTGCCGCACACGCTCCGCCGTGCGGGAAAGGGCAGGGCTTCGCACCCTCGGAAAACGACTGAACAACAAACTAAACAGTGGGCTTATTATGGGCATTTCGGAACTCCAAATCGTCAAACGCGACGGCAAGCGCGAGCCGTTCTCGGTGGAAAAGATCAAACGCGCGATCAGCAAGGCATTCCTCTCGGTGGGCGGCTACGCCACCGACGACGACCTGACGTCCGTCCTGAGCCGCGTGCACATCGCCGACGGCATGAGCGTCGAGGAGATCCAGAACCAGGTCGAGGTGGCCCTCATGGCCGAGCACTACTTCGCCGTGGCCAAGAGCTACATGCTCTACCGCCAGAAACACACCGAAGACCGCGAAGACCGCGAAAAGCTCAACTTCCTGATCGACTACTGCGACGCGAAGAACCCGGCAACGGGATCGAAATACGACGCCAACGCCAACGTCGAGAACAAGAACATCGCCACACTCATCGGCGAGCTGCCCAAACAGAACTTCATCCGGCTCAACCGCCGCCTGCTCACCGACCGCATCCGCGAGATGTACGGCAAGGAGCTGGCCGACAAGTACCTCTACCTGCTGCGCAACCACTTCATCTACAAGAACGACGAGACGTCGATGGCCAACTACTGCGCCTCGATCACGATGTACCCGTGGCTGCTCAACGGCACGCTGTCGATCGGCGGCAACTCGACCCGCCCGACGAACCTCAAGTCGTTCTGCGGCGGCTTCGTGAACATGGTATTCATCGTCTCGTCGATGCTCTCGGGAGCCTGTGCCACGCCCGAGTTCCTCATGTACATGAACTACTTCATCGAACAGGAGTACGGCGAGGACTACTACCTGCGCGCCGACGAGGTGGTGGATCTCTCGCGCAAGCGCCGCACGATCGACAAGGTGATCACCGACTGTTTCGAACAGATCGTCTACTCGATCAACCAGCCGACGGGCGCCCGCAACTTCCAGGCCGTCTTCTGGAACGTGGCCTACTACGACCGTTTCTACTTCGAGTCGCTCTTCGGCGAATTCCGCTTCCCGGACGGTTCACAGCCCCACTGGGAGTCGCTTTCGTGGCTGCAGAAGCGTTTCATGAAGTGGTTCAACCGCGAACGGACCCGGACCGTGCTGACCTTCCCGGTCGAGACGATGGCCCTGCTGACGCGCGACGGCGACGTCATGGACCGCGAATGGGGCGACTTCACGGCCGAAATGTACGCCGAGGGGCACTCGTTCTTCACCTACATCAGCGACAACGCCGACTCGCTTTCGTCGTGCTGCCGTCTGCGCAACGAAATCCAGGACAACGGCTTCAGCTACACGCTCGGAGCGGGCGGCGTCTCGACCGGATCGAAGAGCGTGCTGACGATCAACCTGAACCGCTGCGTGCAGCACGCCGCCCGCAACGGCATGCACTACCTGACCTACCTCGAGGAGGTGACCGACCTGGTGCACAAGGTGCAGACGGCCTACAACGAGAACCTCAAGCGCCTGCAGGCCAAGGGCATGCTTCCGCTGTTCGATGCGGGGTACATCAACCTCTCACGCCAATACCTCACCATCGGCGTAAACGGTCTGGTCGAGGCCGCCGAGTTCCTCGGCATCCCCATCAGCGACAACGACGACTACGCCGCCTTCGTGCAGGACGTGCTGGGGCTGATCGAACGCTACAACCGCAAGTACCGCTCGAAGGAGCTGATGTTCAACTGCGAGATGATCCCGGCGGAGAACGTCGGCGTGAAACACGCCAAGTGGGACCGCGAGGACGGCTATGCCGTGCCGCGCGACTGCTACAACTCCTATTTCTATGTGGTCGAGGACGACTCGCTGAACATCATCGACAAGTTCCGCCTGCACGGACGCCGCTACATCGAACACCTCACGGGCGGCTCGGCGCTGCACATGAACCTCGAAGACCACCTCTCGAAGGAGCAGTACCGCCACCTGCTGCGCGTAGCGGCGCAGGAGGGTTGCAACTACTTCACGTTCAACATCCCGAACACCGTATGCAACGCCTGCGGGCACATCGACAAGCGCTACCTGAAGGAGTGCCCCTCGTGCCACTCGCACGACCTGGACTACCTGACCCGCGTGATCGGCTACATGAAGCGCGTCTCGAACTTCTCGGCGGCCCGCCAGCAGGAGGCCTCGCGGCGCTATTATGCCAAAGCGGAGTAGGGTGATGGTCCGCTACCACAACTTCGACATCGTCTTCGCCGAGATTCCCGACGAAACAACGCTGGCGATCAACATCACCAACTGCCCGAACCGCTGCCCGGGCTGCCACAGCCCCCACCTGCAGCGCGACGGGGGCGAGAGGCTCGATGCGGAGGCGCTGCAGGGGCTGCTCGACCGCTACGGGCGCTCGGTGACCTGCGTCTGTTTCATGGGCGGCGATGCCGCGCCGCACGAGATCGCCCGGCTGGCCGAAACGGTCCGCCGGAGCTGTCCGGCGCTGCGCACCGCGTGGTACTCGGGACGCGAACGCCTCCCCGAGGGGGTCGATCTCACCCGGTTCGACTACGTCAAGCTGGGCCCCTGGATCGAGGCGCTCGGTCCGCTGACCGCCCCGACGACCAACCAGCGGCTCTACCGGATCGCACCGGACGGCACGATGAGCGACATCACGGCCCGCTTCCGCCGCAACAGGTGAGCCTCCCCGCCACAGGAAAGAAACGCCCCGGTTCGTGTACGAACCGGGGCGTTTTGCCGATCATCCCGCACATGGGCCGAAACGTGCACAGGTCAGACCATATCGTCGCCCGTGCGGGCAAAGGTGACGCGCAGCGTCTTGTGGAAGGGGATGAAGCGCGAAATGACCGCAATGACCAGCGCCACGACAAACAACACCCCCAGCATCTCCTTGAGCGAGAGCAGCAGGGCCTGCTGCTGCAGGGTCGTATTGAGCGAATAGGTGGCCATCTGCACGGCATCGCCGTAGCTGTGCCCGCCGGCCAGAGCCGCACCGAACGACTCGCCGTAACGCGAGGCAGCCAAAGGATCGGCCATCGTCACCGTCTCGACCAGCGAATGCATGTACTTCTGTTCCAGCCGGTAAAGCGTATTGCTGTAGAACGACGTGGCCATGATCGGAGCCAGCACCGAACGGAACGTGATGAGGAAGAAGGCGTTCATGAGCAGGAACTTCGGGTTGAGGTCCTCGACGACGAACAGCGCGAAGGCGATGATGAGCGTGAGCATGCCCAGTCCCCGGATGAAGATCGGCAGGTAGAGCATCTCGTAGGTCGTGTCGGGCGAGAGGAAGAAATAGAGATACCCGAAGAAGAAGGCGAAACAGGCCATGCCCCCGGCGATCAGGAAGCGGAAACGCCACCGCTGCCAGCGGAACCACCAGAAGCAGATGAAGGCCCCGAGCAGATAACCGGGCAGAAGCCAGACGTAGAGCGAATAGGTATGCGAACTGTCCACACGGAGAATCGTCGTGAGGAAGTTCGTCAGCAGCGTGGTGGAGGTGCTGAAGAACATGACGAGCATCATGTAGAGGTACCCGACGATGGCCTTGGGCTGGTAGAGCGGCGCCAGATTGACATAGGGCCGCTCGGCGTGGTACTGGTACCAGACGAAGAAGGCGATCAGCATCGGCGCCAGAACGATATAGATGCAGATCTTGGGCGAGGACATCCAGTCGAGCACCTTGCCGTAGTTGAGCACATACATCAGCATGAGCAGTCCGGCCGAGATGAGCATCATCTCACGCACGTGCAGCTCACGGAGCGGCACCGTGCGGTTGGTCCGGTCGTGGCGGAAGCAGACCGCCACGAAGAGGATGGCCACCAGAATGAGGGTCATCATGAAGTAGTACATGTACTTCCAGTCGTAGTGGTAGGCCAGCTGCGCCGTGATGAGAATCGAAAGCTGTCCGCCGCCGTAGGTCAGCGGGTAGAAATAGGAGTAGAACTCGCTGCGGACGTTGCGCGGGCTGAAGATCTTCTGTGCATGGCGGATGAACCACAGCATGAGGAACCCCTTCAGGAAGCCGATCACGAAGCTGCAGACGATCAGGATATCGGAATGTTTCGACGCGGCACATACCCAACTCAGCACGAACTGCAGCACAAGGTCGCAGAGAATGAGCGTCTTGCTGGAGAAGGCATCGAGTATTTTCGGGATGATCGGGTAGGCGATGGCCATGCCGGCCGAGGCGGCATAGTAGCCCATCGTGATATCCTCGGAATTGGTGCCGAGCGTATAGGAGACCTCGAGCATGCTGCCCGTGTAGGAGCCGTTGAGCAGGATGACCGGCAGGATGACCGAGAAGATGGTCACCAGCCCGAGCCAGTCGGGAACCCACTTGCGGACCGGAAGTCCGAGCTGCCGCACGTCGGTCATCGCCGGAGGGCTTCGGTTTCGACCATCATGCCCGCGCGCAGCAGGGCCATATCCTCACGCGAGACCCCTTCGAGCTCGATCCGCACGGGAATGCGCTGCTGGACCTTCACGAAGTTGCCGGCCGAATTGTCGGTCGGGACGAGCGAATATTTCGATCCGGTGGCCTCCGAGATGGCCGATACGCGGCCGCGGAAGACCCGTCCCGGGAGGGCATCGACCTTTACGCGGACCTCCTGTCCGATGAAGATGTGGATGATCTGCGTCTCCTTGTAGTTGGCCGTGATCCACTTCTCCTCGCTGCGGACCAGGTAGGAGATCGTCTGTCCGGCCTGCACGTACTGCCCCGGCTCGAGGGTACGGCGCCCCATGTAACCGTCGTAGGGGGCCGTGAGCACGGTGTAGGAGAGGTTCAGCCGTGCAAGGTCCAGATCGGCCTCGCTGCGCAGGATGGCCGCTTCGGCCCCGGTGCGCCGGCGGCTGGTCTCGGCATACTGCGAACGGGCCGCCCGGCGCTGGCTCACGAGCGCATCGTAGCGGGCCTGTGCGGCCTCGTAGGCGGCCTTCTTCTGCTCGAACTGCTGCTCCGAGACCGACTCCTGCGCCAACAGACGCTCGAAACGGTGATAGTCCTGCTCAAGCTGCCAGAGCGTGGCCCGCGCCTCGGCGATGTTGGCCTCCTGCACGGCGATGTTGTTCTCGGAGGTCTCGATGCCGGCATGCAGCACCTCGCGCGAGCCCTCGGCATCGAGCATTGCGGCCTCGGCCTCCTTCACGCGGATCTGGTACTCGCGGTCGTCGAGCACCAGCAGCGTGTCGCCACGGTGCACGAACTGGTGTTCGCGGAAGCGGACCTCGCGGATGTATCCCGAGACGCGGATATTGAGCGGCGCAACATACTGATCGACAAAGGCATCGTTGGTCACCTCGTAGCGCACGTAACGCCAGAAATAGCTTGCCGTCCACCACAGCCCCGATCCGGCCAGAGCGAGGCAGATCAGGTTCAACACGATGTTGCGGACCCTGCGCCTGCGCAAAATCCGATGTTTCTTCTTCAGTTCGTCCGTCATAGTTCCGATATTCGCTACCGCACCGGACAGAGTGTCCGGGCCGCGCTTTCCGAGGCCGGAAGGCCCTCCGACCGGAAACCGCACGGCAAAGATACTCAAAAAACGGGACCCGTCCAAACGTCCGGGTCCCGTCATCTCTTCATCGGAAAGCAATCACTCCGCCTGCATGATATCCGCCAACTCGTCGGTGATGGCCTGCTGACGGCGTTTGTTGTAGGTCAGCGTAAGGTCGCCCAGAAGCTCCTGTGCGTTGTCCGTGGCGGTCTGCATGGCGATCATGCGGGCCGCATGCTCGGCCGTCGCGCTGTCGAGCAGCACCTCGAAGATCCGCATCCGCAACGTATAGGGCAGCAGCTCCTCGAGCAGCGTCCGCGGGTCGGGTTCGTAAATATAGTCGGGATGCGCATCCGACCGGGAGGGCTGCTCCTCGGCGTGCTCCGAAGCGGTACCCGCGGCTCCGTGCAGATCCGAGAAATCCGCCGGAAGGAAGACCTCCTGCCGGGGCTCCTGGTGTCCCATCGAATGGAAATGGGTGTAGACCAGCACGGCGCGGTCGATCCCACCGGCCTCATAGCGGTCCATAAGCCGCTGTGCAAGAGCCGCGGCATCCCCGCTCGTGGCTTTGGAGGCCAGCTTGCGGAAGTCGTCGCACACGTCGAAACCCGCCTTGCGCGCAGCCTGCGCGATCTTCTCGCCGACGGGCCACACCTCGACCGCCTCGAAGCCCTGTCCGCGGAGCGACTCGACCTCGGCATGCAGCAGCCGGATCACATTGGCGTTGAACGCCCCGCACAACGAGCCGTCCGACGAAACGGCGACCACGACGGCACGCCGCCGGGCCTCGTGCGGCTCGGCCAGCGGCGAGGAGACCTCGAGTTCGGGGTCTGCCGTGAGCGCCGCGGCGATGTCGGCCAGACGCTCGCTGTAGGCGGCCAGCCCCTCGGCCACGTTCTGCACGCGGTGCAGTTTGGCCGAGGCGACCATCTTCATCGCCGAAGTGATCTTCAGCGTGTTGTTTACCGACGCGATGCGCGCCTTTATCTCCTTGAGGGATGCCATGGCGCACTATGCTTTTTTGAGCGAAACGACCACCCGTCCGGCAGCCTCCTCGATCCGGGCACCGATCGACTCGTCGATCTCGCCGCGCCGCAGCGCCTCGAAGACCTCCGGGGAGAGCGTCTCGACGAGCATGCGCTCGAATTCGGCGACTTGTTCGATCGGCACCTCGCGCAGCAGTCCGTGCGTACCGCAATAGAGCACGGCAATCTGCTGTTCGACGGGCATCGGGCTGTACTGCGGCTGGACGAGCAGGCGCGTGTTCTTGCGTCCGCGGTCGAGCACGGCGACCGTCACGGCATCCATGTCGCTGCTGAACTTCGAGAACGACTCCAGCTCGCGGTACTGTGCCTGGTCGATCTTCAGCGTACCGGCCACCTTCTTCATCGCCTTGATCTGGGCGTTGCCGCCCACACGCGACACGGAGATGCCGACATCGACGGCCGGGCGGTTGCCCTGGTTGAAGAGGTTCGTATCGAGGAAGATCTGTCCGTCGGTGATCGAAATGACGTTCGTCGGGATGTAGGCCGAGACGTCGCCGGCCTGCGTCTCGATGATCGGCAGGGCCGTGAGCGACCCGCCGCCGCGGACCTTGCCCCGGAGCGACTCCGGAAGGTCGTTCATCTCACGCGCGACCTCCTCCTGTGCGATGATCTTCGCAGCGCGCTCGAGCAGACGCGAGTGGAGGTAGAAGATGTCGCCCGGGTATGCCTCGCGGCCCGACGGGCGGCGCAGGATCAGCGACACCTCGCGGTAGGCCACGGCCTGCTTCGAGAGGTCGTCGTAGACAACGAGGGCGTGGCGCCCCGTGTCGCGGAAGAATTCGCCGATGGCTGCACCCGCGAAGGGGGCGAAGTACTGCATGGCAGCCGGATCGGAGGCCGTGGCGGCCACGACGATCGTATACTCCATGGCTCCGTGCCGGCGCAGCGTCTCGACGAGCGACGCCACGGTCGAGGCCTTTTGGCCGACAGCCACATAGATGCAGTAGACCGGGTCGCCGGCCTCGAAGTTGCGCCGCTGGTTGATGATCGTGTCCACGGCGATGGCCGTCTTGCCCGTCTGGCGGTCGCCGATGATCAGCTCGCGCTGACCGCGGCCGATCGGGATCATCGCATCGACGGCCTTCAGGCCCGTCTGCAGGGGTTCGCTCACCGGCTGGCGGAAGATGACGCCCGGCGCCTTGCGCTCCAGCGGCATCTCGACCGTCTCCCCGCCGATGGGGCCCTTGCCGTCGAGCGCATCGCCCAGCGGCGTGATCACCCGGCCGAGCAACGCCTCACTCACCTGGATCGAAGCCGTATGGCCCGTCCGGCGCACGAGGTCGCCCTCCTTGATCAGGTCCGTGGGTCCCAGCAGCACGGCACCGACGTTATCCTCCTCGAGGTTCATCACCACGGCCTTGATGCCGTTCTCGAACTCGAGCAGTTCGTTCGCTTCGGCGTTCCGGAGTCCGTAGATGCGGACCACTCCGTCGCTCACCTGCAACGTCGTGCCGACCTCGGCATACTGTGCCTCGAGGTCGATGCCCTGCAGTTCGGCAAGCAGGACGTCCGAAACTTCCGAGGGTTTTATGGTATCCTTGTTCATAACTGACTAAACGATTCTTTGAGGTTTGCTTCCCAACTTGCGGCGCAGCAGCTTGAGCTGTGCCGCGAGGCTCGCATCGATCAGCACGTCGTCGATGCGGAAGACGAAGCCGCCGACCAGTTCGGGGTGCACCTCGCGACGGATGTGCACCTCGCTGTGGGTGCGCGCTTCGGCCACACGGCACAGCCTTTCGACGAACTCCTCGCCGACGGGTGCAGCCGTCTGCAGCACGGCATCGCGGATGTTGTGCCGCTCCTTGTAGAGCCCCCGGTAGGAATAGAGCATGAAATAGAGGTAATGCTCCCGGTGGTGACGGAGCACCAGCCGGATGAAAGCCTCCAGCGCCGCACACGGCCGCCCGCCGAAGCTGCGGCAAACGAATCCGAACTTCTTTTCGGCCGACAGCACCGGCGAGAAGAGGGCCTCGCGCAGCGTGGCATCCTCACGGTAGCAGCCGATCAGCCGCTTCACCTCGTCGTAGGTGCGCCGCTCCTCGCCGCCGGCCGCGGCATACGCCGCCAGCGCCTTTGCATAACGATTGGCAATCAATCCGGTATACATGGTTTAAGCCTCCTTCTGGGTTTTCCGCCGTTCCATTTCGTCGAGCATCGCCTCGGCAAGCCGCGTCTGCGCCTGCTCGTCGTCGAGTTTCGCGCGCAGCATCTTCTCGGTGACGGCAATCGAGAGCAGCGCCACCTGATGGCGCGCATCCTGCAGGATGGCCTCGCGTTCGGCCTCGGCCTTCGCACGGGCGGCGGCAACGATCCGCTCGCCCTCCTCGTCGGCCTTACGGCGCGCTTCGCGCAGCAGCTGCTCGCGCGTTGCGGCGGCTTCGCGCAGCAACTCCGTGCGTTCGCGGGCGGCCTTCTCGAGGATCGCATCGCCCTCGGCACGCAGGCTGGCGAGCTTGCGCTCGGCCTCACGCGCCGCGTCGAGCGACGAATCGATGAACTCCTTGCGCGAATCGATCGACCGGAGAATCACCGGGAAACCGAATTTCGCCAGCAGGATGAAGACGACGGCGAACGCAAGGGTCATCCAGAAAAGCAGTCCCGCTTCGGGTTGCAAGAGTCCCATGGTCCGCTAAGTTTTTTGCGGGCTTAAAGCGCCATGAAACAAACGGCAACGGCGAACAGGGCCACGCCCTCGATCAGGGCGGCCACGATGATCATGCTCGTACGCACCTTTCCGGCGGCTTCCGGCTGACGCCCGATGGCCTCCATGGCGGCCGATCCGATCTTACCGATACCAAGCGCTGCACCGATGACAGCGATCGCTGCGCCGAGAGCGGCGCCGACAGTTCCCAATTCCATAATTCTCAACGATTAATTGTTCGACATTTATTTGATTCTTGTTTTTCTATCGGGTTTCATCCTTTCCGGAGGCCGTCTTCCCGTCGGCCGGCTCGCCGTGCTCCTGAGCCAGGCCGATGAAGACGGCCGAGAGCATCGTGAAGACGTAGGCCTGCAGGTAGGCCACCAGCAGTTCGAGGCAGTTCATGAATATGGTCAGCAGCACCGACACCGCAGTCATCGACGAATTGACCGCCGCACCGGCCTCGGCCGTGACGAAAATGACGCACGTCAGGATCAGGATCACGGCATGTCCGGCCATCATGTTGGCAAACAGACGGATCATCAGCGCGAAGGGCTTGGTGAAGATGCCCACCAATTCGATGAACGGCACGATCGGGATGGGGACCTTGAGCCACGTCGGCACGTCGGACCAGAAGATGTCCTTCCAATAGTGGCGGGTACCGAACAGATTGACGGCCAGGAACGTCACCACGGCCAGGACCAGCGTCACGGCGATGTTACCCGTGACGTTCGCACCGCCCGGGAAGAAGGGGATCAGCCCCATGAGGTTGTTCACGAAGATGAAGAAGAAGACCGTCAGCAGGTAGGGTGCGAAACGGCGGTAACCGGCCCCCACGCACGGAGCGATGATGTCATCGACGAGCGACTCGACGAGCGATTCGAAGAGTCCGACGAATCCGCGCGGTGCCGGAGAGTCGGCCTTGCGGCCGCGGTAGCAGCGGGCCACGCCGAGGACGATGAGCACGACGATCAGGCTGTTGATGAGCAGCCCGGCGACGACCTTCGTGATCGAAAGGTCCAGCGGCCGGAGATCGCGGCCGTCGGCCTGGCGTTCGACGATCTTGCCGGCATGTTCGCCCTCCGTGGCGATGCGCAGCCCCTCGTGTTCGGCGCCGCCGTGCAGGTGCTTCGACGAGAAGCAGTGCCATCCGCTCGACGGACTGCGGACGATCACCGGCAGGGAGAAGGAGAGCTCGTGGCCGCCGATCGACCCCATGTGCCATTCGTAGGCATCGCCGATGTGGCCCAACACGATCTCCTTGACGTTCAGCCCGGCCTCTTCATCCGCCTGCCCGGCATCCGAGGCCGCATCGCCCGATCCACGGGTCACGGAGACGGAGTCGGCGACGGTCTGCACCGTCGGCTCGGCAGCCGGGGAGTCCCCCTGCGGCAGAGCCGGCGCCACGGTCGGCAGCAGCAGTGCGGCCAACGGCAGGAAAAACGCCTTGAAAATAGTATTCGACAATTTCGACATTATTCTACGAATCAACTCTTTGAGGCATCCATCTCAACGCATGCTTCAATTTCATCACGGCAAACCTTGACAAATCCGCCGACAATTCCGACCCGCTCTTCGCGACCGTCGGTCGTATAGACTATTTCGCCGCGAACAAGTCCCGAAACGAGCGGGGCATGGCCCTGCAGTACGGTGAAGGCTCCCATTTCTCCCGGAAACGAAACCTTCTCGACCGCCGTGCGACTCACCACTCCCGAGGGGGATACGATCACCAGTTGCAACATGGCCTGCTCCTCCCCGTCAGGATTGTGCCCGGCGAAGCATCTCCTCGCCTTTGCGGATGGCATCGTCGATCGTACCGACATTGAGGAACGCCTGCTCAGGCAGGTGGTCCACCTCGCCGTCGAGGATCATCTTGAAGCCGCGGATCGTCTCCTCGATCGGAATCATCTGTCCCTTGACGCCCGTGAACTGCTCGGCCACGGTGAAGGGCTGCGAGAGGAAGCGCTGCACGCGGCGGGCGCGGTTTACGGTCAGACGGTCCTCGTCCGAGAGCTCGTCCATGCCCAGGATGGCGATGATGTCCTGCAGCTCCTTGTTGCGCTGGAGGATCTGCTTGACGCGCTGCGCCACGGTATAGTGTTCTTCGCCCACGATGTTCGGGTCGAGGATGCGCGACGACGACTCGAGGGGATCGACAGCGGGATAGATACCCAACTCGGTGATCTTGCGGCTCAGGACGGTCGTGGCATCGAGGTGCGTGAAGGTCGTGGCCGGAGCGGGGTCCGTGAGGTCGTCGGCCGGAACGTAGATCGCCTGCACGGAAGTGATCGAACCGTGTTTGGTCGGGGTGATGCGCTCCTGCATCTGACCCATCTCGGTGGCCAGCGTCGGCTGATAGCCCACGGCCGAAGGCATGCGGCCCAACAGGGCCGAGACCTCCGAACCGGCCTGCGTGAAACGGAAGATGTTGTCGATGAAGAAGAGGATATCCTTCGACTCTCCCTCGCTGCCGCTATCGCGGAACGACTCGGCAACGGTCAGTCCAGACAGGGCCACCGAAAGACGCGCCCCGGGAGGTTCGTTCATCTGGCCGAACACGAGCGTGGCCTGCGAACGGGCGACCTCGTCGTAATCGACCTTCGAAAGGTCCCAGTGCCCCTCGTCCATGCTCTTGCGGAAGGCGTCGCCATAGCGGATCACACCCGAGGTGATCATCTCGCGCAGCAGATCGTTGCCCTCGCGCGTTCGTTCACCGACACCGGCAAAGACCGAGAAGCCGTTGTGTTTCTTGGCGATGTTGTTGATCAGCTCCATGATGAGCACCGTCTTGCCCACACCGGCGCCGCCGAACAGACCGATCTTGCCGCCCTTGACATAAGGCTCCAGCAGGTCGATTACCTTGATGCCCGTCGAGAGCACCTCCTGCGAGGTGGCCAATTCGTCGAACTTCGGCGGCTCGCGGTGAATCGAAGCCTCGTGTGTGCGGTCAAGCGGCCGCATGCCGTCGATCCGCTCGCCCGTAACATTAAGCAGGCGACCCTTGATCTGGTCGCCGACGGGCATCGAGATCGAACGCCCGCGGGCCGTCACCTTCATGTGACGCTGCAGTCCGTCGGTCGAATCCATCGCGATGGCCCGCACGGTATTCTCGCCGATGTGCTGCTGCACCTCGACAACGAGTTCCGCGCCGTTGTTCCGCTGGATCGACATCGCTTCGTGAATGCCCGGCAAAAGACGCTCTTCGCCCAGATCGGGGAAGTGTACGTCGATCACCGGTCCGATGATCTGCGAAATGTATCCTTCAATTTGTGCCATATAACAAACAGCCTGTAATTTCAGTTATAAACCAATATGTCCGTAGACGAGGGTGCCCTACAGACAGGATGTCTCACCTCCCGGAGTGCAAAATTAACGAATTCGGCCGGCGAAAAAGCGCCTCAACCACACCGAAAATGTTCATTTTTTCCTCAAAGGGTGCATCTCAAGGGAGTAGCGACCCATCCAAAGCGCCAAACGGCGTGCAAAAATACGAAAGATACGGCAAATCGTACTCCTTTCGGCCTTTTTTTAAAACGGATTCGGCAATCTTTTTGTTTTTCTGACCGGATGTCCCCCGAAAAAGCCACTGGAACTGCCGTCAGACAAGAAACCGGAAAGAATTGATCCCGTAAACGGGTAACGGGAACGCCGTATGAGTCAGGAGCGTTTGCGGTAGGTCAGAGTGGCGATAGCTCCGAACAGAAGAGCAAATAGGGTCAAAACTGCATAATCGCCCCACAGGTCGCCAACCGTAGCACCCTTGAGGTAGACACTCCGCATGATTTCGACAAAGTAACACGGAGGCAGAATGTGTGTGAACCACTGCGCCCAGACGGGCATCGACTCGACAGGTGTTACCAATCCGCTCATCAGGATGAAGATCATCACGAAAAAAAACATACCAAACATGGCCTGCTGCATGGTCGAGGAATAGTTGGCCGCAATAACCCCGAAGCCCGACATGACAAACGTGAAGAGCAGCGCCGCAAGGTAGACGGCCCCGAACGACCCGGCAGGCAGCAGTCCGTAAACAGCCCAAGCAAGCGCCATGGCCAGCGTCAGAACAACCATACCAATGATCCAGTAGGGAATGAGCTTGGCCAGTGTGAAGGCCACAGGACTCACCGGTGTGACGTTGATCTGCTCGATAGTGCCCGTCTCCTTCTCGCCCACGAGGTTCAGGGCCGGAAGGAAACCGCACAGCATGATGAGCAGCATGATCATCAGCGCGGGGATCATGTAATGGCGGTAGTCGAGCGTCGGGTTGTAGCGGTTCTCGACGACAACGGGATCCTCCGCGGAAGGCATACCCCTCGCGGCACGCAGTTCGGTTACCGCTCCGGCGACCGTCTGCACGAGATACTGGGTGCCGAGGCTTCCCTTCACGGCATCCACGCCGTTGGCCGAGACGGCCACCCGCGGCGGCGTCAAACCGCCGTCAAGCGCCGCCCCGAACCCGTCGGGAATCTCGAGCACGGCATCGGCGTCGCCGGCATCGAGCGAGCGGAGTGCCGCAGCATAGCTGTCGGCAACGTCGCACAGCGTGAAATAGTCCGAGGCAGCGATCTTCTGCACGATGCGGCGCGAGGCCGAGCTGTGGTCGCAGTCCACAACCGCCACGCCGATGTGGCGGATGTCCATGGTCGTCACCCACGGCATGACGAGCATCACCATGGCCGGAAAGAGGACGACCATGCGCGGCAGGAACGGATTGCGGAAAAACTGCCGGAACTCCTTGTCGAGCAAAACGAGCAACGTACGCATCATCGCTATTCGAGTTTGTCATTGAATTTGCGGAGGGCCACGGCGATCAGGCCGGCGGTCATGGCGGCCAGGATCGCGAACTCCCGGAGGACGGCCGTGAAGGGGAGCCCCTCGATCATCAGCCGCCGGATGGCGGCGATGTACCACCGGGCCGGAACGATGCACGAGAGCCACCGTAGCGGCGCGGGCATGTTCCCGATCGGGAAGACCATGCCCGAGAGCATGATCATCGGCATGAGCATGAGCATGGCCGAGACCAGCAGGGCGGTGACCTGCGTCCGGGCGACCGTCGAGATGAAGAGCCCGAGAGCCAGCGCCAGGACGATGTAGAGCAGCGAGAGCCCGACGATCCCCACGATGCCGCCCGACATGGGGACGCCCAGCACGAAACGGGCCAGCAGCAGGATCGAGGCGAGGTTCAGGCACGAGAGCACGAAGTAGGGGATCATCTTGGCAAAGACGATGCGGATAGGCCGCACGGGCGAGACCAGCAGCACCTCCATCGTCCCGGTCTCCTTCTCGCGGACGATCGACACGGAGGTCATGATGGCGCAGATCAGGATGAAGATCAGCCCCATGATGCCCGGCACGAAGTTATAGGCGCTCTTCATCCGGGGGTTGTAGAGCAGCCGGGTCTCCACGCCGGCCCCGCCGGCCGCGTCACCCAGCAGCACGCTCCGCAGGTAGGCCGCACCGGCCTGTGCCGTATTGGTGTTCGAGGCGTCCATGACCAGCTGCAGGGCCGCACCCGCATCGGGCCGGCCCGCGGCAAGGTCGGCCATGCGGCGGTCGAAATCGTCGGCGAAGACCGCCACGGCATCGGCACGCCCCGAACGGAGCATGCGGTCGATTTCCGTGCCCGGGACATAACCCGTAAAAGTGAAACAGGTATTGGCGGCCATCCGCTCGACAGCCTGCCGGACCGTCTCACTGCGGTGGGGCGCCACGACCGCCACATCGACGTTGTTCACCTCGGTCGAGAGGGCGAAGCCGAAGAGCAGGATCTGGACCACGGGCATCAGCAGCGCGATGAGCATCGTACGCGGATCGCGGAAAATGTGCAGGGTCTCCTTGCGGACGAATGAGGCGAAACCGTTCATCGTTTATTCCGTGCGTTGGGCCGTGCGGGCCAGCGAACGGAACACTTCGTCCATCGACCCGGCGGCAAATTGACGTTTGAGTTCGGCCGGAGCCCCGAGGGCGCGGATCCGGCCATCGACCATGATCGAGACCCGCGTGCAGTACTCGGCCTCGTCCATGTAGTGTGTGGTGACGAAGACGGTCGTCCCGCCGGCCGCCGCCTCGTAGATCAGCTCCCAGAACTGGCGCCGCGTCACGGGGTCCACACCCCCGGTGGGTTCGTCGAGGAAGACGATCTCGGGACGGTGGAGCGTCGCCACCGAGAAGGCCAGCTTCTGCTTCCATCCCAGCGGAAGGCGGCCGACGAGCGTGCGGGCCTCGCCGCGGAAGTCGAGCCGGCGGAGGATGCCGACCGCCCGACGCAGGATCTCGCGGCGGCGGAGTCCATAGATTCCGCCGTAGAGACGGATGTTTTCGAGGACCGTCAGGTCGTCGTAGAGCGAGAAACGCTGGCTCATGTAGCCGATGCGCCGTTTGATCTGCTCGCCCTGCGTCATCACGTCGAGACCGGCCACCGTGCCGCTGCCCGAAGTGGGGTAGCTCAGCCCGCAGAGCATCCGCATTGCGGTGGTCTTGCCGGCGCCGTTGGCCCCGAGGAAGCCGAAGATCTCGCCCCGGGCGACGGAAAAGGTGATGCGATCGACGGCCGTGAAACCGCCGAAGCGCTTGGTCAGTTCGCGGACCGAAAGGATCGGGTCATTGTCCATGGTGCATGCGTTCGATGAATACGTCTTCGATACCCGCCCCGACCGGGCGGAGAGTCACCCCGTGGAACCCTTCGGCCTCGAGCGTGCGGAGCAGCCGGCCCGGATCGAACGAGGCGTCGGCCACGAGGTGGTGCGCCGCGCCGAACGGGTAGCACTCCCGCACGCCGGGCTCGCGGCGCGCACGGACAAGTACGCCGTACATGTCCGACGCCGCAAGGGCATAGAGCGGGCGGTCGAAGGCCGCGACGATCCCCTGCGGGGTATCGACCCCGAGGATCCGGCCGCGGTCGCACAGCGCAATGCGGTCGCAACGCCGCGCCTCGTCCATGTAGGGCGTAGAGACCAGAATCGAGATGCCCTGCCGTCTCAGTCCGTCGAGCATCTCCCAGAACTCGCTGCGCGAGACGGCATCGACCCCCGTTGTCGGCTCGTCGAGCAGCAGCACCGAGGGGCGGTGGATCAGGGCGCACGAGAGGGCCAGCTTCTGCTTCATGCCGCCCGAGAGCTTGCCGGCACGCCGCTTGCGGAAGGGTTCGATCTGGCGGTAGATCGGGGCGACCAGATCGTAGTTTTCGGCCACCGTCGTACCGAACAGTGCGGCAAAGAAGGCCAGGTTCTCCTCAACCGACAGGTCGGGGTAGAGCGAGAAGCGCCCGGGCATGTAGCCCACGCGGCGGCGGATGGCCCGGTAGTCGCGCACGATATCCAAGCCGTCGATCTCGGCACGCCCGGAGTCCGGCTCAAGCAGCGTGGCCAACAGCCGGAAGAGGGTCGTCTTGCCCGCGCCGTCGGGCCCGATGAGTCCGAACAGTTCGCCGCGGCCGACGGAGAAGCTCACCCCGTCGAGCGCCGTCAGCGTACCGTAGCGACGGGTCAGCGCATGTATTCCGATGGCCTCCATCACTGCGGGAGCTTGACTTCGCCGTAGAGGCCGAGTTTGATCCGCCCGTCGTTGCGGACGGCGACCTTCACGGCATAGACCAGATTCGCCCGCGAGTCGCGCGTCTGGATGCTCTTCGGCGTGAACTCGCTCTCGGAGGAGATCCAGGCGATACGGCCCGGGTAGTCGTAGCGCTCGCCGCCGCCGAAGTCGGCCGTGACGGTCACCTGTTGGCCGAGGCGGAGCGAGGAGAGCTGCTCCGAGGTAAAATAGGCACGCAGCCAGACCTGTCCGAGGTCGGCGACCTTCAGCAGCGGACGCCCGGCAGCGGTCGATTCGCCCGCCTCGGCGTATTTGGCCAGCACGGTGCCGCCCACGGGCGACACGATCCGGCATTTGGCGAGCAGGTCGTCGATCCGCGCGATCTCCAGGTCGAGGGCCGAGGCGTTCTCATCGACGGCCGCCGCACTGTTGTGCAGCGTCGAGAGCTGGGCCCCGAGCTGCCCCTCGAGCACCTTCAGCTGGGCCTCGATGTCGTCGAGCTGTTTGGCCGTGGCCGCACCGTCGGACAGCAGGCGCTCGACCCGGCGCCGCTCGACCTCCTGTTTGGCGATCTGCTCGCGCAGGGCAGCCACCTGGCGGGCGATGTCGGGCCGCCCGGAGCGCACGGCGGCCTGCTGCCGCCCGAGCTGCAGGCGCTGCAGGGAGAGCTGCACGGTGTCGATGACACCCAGCTGCTGTCCCGCCTCGATCCGGTCGCCCTCCACGACATCGAATGCCAGAATGCGCCCCGTCGCCTCGGCCGATACGACCACCTCCGTGGCCTCGAACGTTCCCGTGGCATCGTAGTCCCCTTCGCGGCCGCAGGCGCAGAACAGCGCCGCAGCAAGGCCGCAAATCACAATTCGTCTCATCGGTTCATCGTATGTTTCAGTTCGTAAATGGTCTTGAGCAGTTCGATCTCCCGCGCGCTGCGGGCCGCCGAAGCGGCATCCTCGTCGGCGATCTTCCGCAGCAGGCCGTTGGTGTCGATCACGCCATTGCGCAACGCCGACTCGGCCGCCTCGCGCACCGAACGCCGCAGCTGTACGATGCGGTCGTCGTCGGCCAGCGCACGCCGCAGGCGGGCAATCTCACCCGTCTCCGAAGCCTGCTGCAGGCGGTTGTCGAACAGGAACAGGTCGCGGTCCACCTCGACCTGCCGCCGGGCCGTCCGCAGGCGCAAGAGCGAATTGCGGCGCGTGTAGTAGCCGCCGAAATTCCACGTCATGCGCACCCCGACCAGAGCGTTCCACGTCCAGTCGGAGGTCATCATGCTGCCGAAATAGTCGAGCCCCGGATAGCCATAGTAGCCCTGAGCGAATAGGCCGAAGCGCGGACGCACGGAGGCCTTCACCTGCCGCTCCTGCGCCGCAAGGCGGTTGATCCGCGCATCGAAGAGCCGCAGCTCGGGCCGCGCGACGGAACCCGACGGAGGATCGGCCACGGCCGGACGCTCGAGCCGCTCGCCGTCGGCCAGTTCCCGCCCGATGAAGATCGAGAGCATCCGCCGGTAGCTGTCGCGCGACGCCTCGACCTGCCCGAGCTGCTGCCCGGCGGCCAGCAGTTCGGCCTCGACGGCATCGCCGTCGGCCGGCATCGCCGCACCGGCCCGCTGCAGGGCGCGGACCTTGTCGAGGTTGCTGCGCAGCAGGCCGATCGTGACCTGCGTCTGCGCAATCCGTTCGTCGAGCAGCAGGATGCCGAAATAGAGGTCGTTCACACGCCCCTCGAGTGCATGCAGATCGACATCCACGGCCCCCTGCGAGACAGCCGACTCGGCCTCGGCAACCGCCTGATCGGCCCGCGAGGCCCCGCCGTCCCACAACGTCTGGCTGACCTCGACCTGCACGCGGTACTGATCCTTGCGCAGGCCGGGAATCTCAATTCCCTGTCCGGCAAACAATCCGGTCATCTGTTCGGGGAATCCGGGCACGTCGGTCTGCCAGGTAGCCTGCCCCGAAAGCGAGACCTGCGGCAACCAGGCCCGGCGGGCGTTCGACAGGGTATAACCGGCCGTGCGGCGGATCAGGTCGTACTGCCGGATCTCGGGATAGTGCTCGCGCGCCAGGCGCCGGCAGTCGTCGAGCGTGATCTGCGCCCGGGCCCCCGAGGCCGCCAGCAGGGCGCAGCAGAGAATCGCAAAGCGTTTCATGGTCAATGGATGTTCAGGCGGCGGAGAATGACTTCGATGTGTTCGGCCCGGCGGCGGGCAAAGAAGGTCTCGCGGTCGGCCGCCAGGTCGCCGAGCAGCGGCCCGATCAGCGGGTAGGCGAGGAAGGGAAAAACGTTGATCGAGATGATGTCGAGCAGCAGCATGCGGGCGTCGATCGGCTCGGCCCGGCCGCACGCCGCGGCGGCATCGAGCTCCTGCTGCATCTCCCGCATCAGGCTACCGGCCAGCGGGCCGATCCGGCGGCGCATCAGTTCGTAGCGTTCGGGGCGGGCGAAGACCTCATTGACGATGAAGCGCGGCAGATCGGGATTCTCCGCCACGAAATCGAAGTGGCGCCCGATGCCGTTGCGCAGGCGCTCGGCCAGAGGAAGCCCCGGCTCCCCGAAAGCCGAGAGCACGGTCTGGCTCATCAGCTGCAGCTTCTCGTCGAGAATCCGCTCGAAAAGCTGCTCCTTCGTGCGGAAATAGTAGTGGAGCATGGCGTGCGTGACACCCGCCGCCTCGGCGATCGAGGTGGTCCGGGCCCCCTCGAAGCCCTTGGCCAGAAACTCCCGCTCGGCGGCACGGAGGATGGCATCCTCCCGATTATGAAGCGGTTTTGTCATGGAATCGGTATAAACAAATTAGTTTAACAACTTTGTTAATGCAAAGTAAAGCAAAGAAGCCGAGATCTCCAAATTTTTCCGCCGTTTTTTCAAGAACCGGACAGACGCTTCGGGACAAAAGGACATGAGAGCCAGAACAGGGACGGACGGGCGCCGGGGCCGAAGCAAGTCCCGGACTACGGCCCGGGCGCCCGCAAGAGGGCTGTCCGAAAAAGCGGGCGGACCTGGGAGCAGCAGGGGAGGGACCGGCGGCGGGAGGCGCCAGATACGGGGTGCGGAACCGGAACAAAGAGGCGGACACGGAGGCGTTCCGCCGCGGAACGGAACGACCCGGCAGCGGGAAAACGGAGGGCGGGGAGGCCCGATTCATTGGAAATCTGATTTAATGCCGTATATTTGTAAGGTATAAAGCGAAAAACCATCTTACATAAAAAACATGAACAACACGAAACTACTGACAACGCTCGCCGCCGGACTGCTCCTCTGCGGCAACCTGGCCGCACAGGAGACGGAGTTCGACCTCTCGTCGCAGCGTTCCGAATCGCAGGATGTCCTGGCCGTGCCGGGACAGCGGGTGGACCACCGGGGCATCGTCATCAACCCGACGCCCCACCACCTCACGGCAGACCGTTCCCGAACGCTCGACCTGACGCAGGGCCTCCGCATCAAGGATCTCCGGGGCCGGTTCGCCGACGACCTCGGCTTCCTCACCCCGTCGAAGAAGGGGCCGGTGCTCGAGATCGACTTCGGGGCCCGGCAGGCTGCCAAATGCGGCGTCGAGCCCCGTTCGGGAGCCTACGCCCTGCAGGTCGGGAAGCAGGGGATCCGGATCACGGGATACGACGAACGCGGCGCCTTCTACGGCATCCAGACGCTCCGCCAGCTGATCGAGAGCCCCGCGGCCGCCGGGGGAAAGCTGCCCTTCGTCACGGTCACGGACTATCCCGACCTGCCGCTGCGCGGCGTCGTGGAGGGTTTCTACGGAACCCCCTGGTCGCATGAGGTGCGTCTCTCGCTCATCGATTTCTACGGCCGCAACAAGATGAACTGCTACCTCTACGGTCCGAAGGACGACCCCTACCACAGTTGCCCGAACTGGCGCCTGCCCTATCCCGAGCAGGAGGCGCGGCAGATCCGCGAACTGGTCGAGGCCTGCAACCGCAACCGCGTGGACTTCGTGTGGGCCATCCACCCCGGACAGGACATCAAGTGGAACGAGGAGGACTACAACAACCTGGTCCGCAAGTTCGAGATGATGTACGACCTCGGCGTCCGCTCGTTCGCCATCTTCTTCGACGACATCTCGGGCGAGGGGACCAATCCCGTGAAGCAGACCGAGCTGCTCAACCGCCTCAACGAGGAGTTCGTGCGCGCCAAGGGCGACGTCGCCCCGCTGACGGTCTGCCCGACCGACTACTCGCGCCTGTGGGCCAATCCCACACCGCAGGGCAGCCTGAGCATCTATGGCAAGACGCTCGACCCGTCGGTGAACGTCTTCTGGACGGGTGACGTCGTGTGCAGCGACATGACCCGCGAGACAATAGAGTGGGTCAATTCGCGCATCCGCCGCCCGGCCTTCTACTGGTGGAACTTCCCCGTGACGGACTACGCCCGCCACATCGTCATGCAGGGTCCCGTATACGGGCTCGACACGACGCTCACGGCCGGGGAGGTCTGCGGCGTGGTAAGCAACCCGATGGAGCACGGCGAGGCCTCGAAGCTGGCCCTCTACGGCGTGGCCGACTACACGTGGAATACCGCCGCATACAACGCGATCGACAACTGGGAGCGCGGCATCGAGGCCCTCACGCCCGAGGCGGCCGACGCCTACCGCACCTTTGCCATCCACTCCTGCGACACGGAGACCGGATACCGCCGCGCCGAGTCGTGGGAGACCCGCACCTTCCGCATCGCGGAGTACACGCAGGAGGAGTACGACGCCCTGCTGCGCGAGTTCCTCGCCATCGAGCAGGTGCCGGCACGGATGGAGGCCGGATGCCGCAACAAGGCGCTGCTCGGGGAGCTGCGCCCGTGGCTCACGGAGTTCGGGAAGCTCGGGACCCGCGGACGGAAAACGCTCGAACTGATCAAGACCTATGAGGCCGGCGACGCCGGTGCCTTCTGGGCCGCCTACGTCGGGAACCTCATGACCGAGCAGGAGCGCGAGGCCTACGAAGCCCACAAGTCGGGAACGATGAAACTCCAGCCCTTCTACGAGAACGCGATGGACGACATGGTCGCCGGATTCTTCACCCGCCTCACGGGCGACGTGCCCGCTTCGTACAGGGGCATCGGCACGTTCGCCAACGTCCGCACGACGCTCAGCAAGCTGATGTTCGACAACGACTCGACGACCTTCTACACCTCGGGCGTGGCACAGAAGGAGGGCGACTGGACCGGCGCCGACCTCGGCCGCGTGCGCGACGTGGAGGAGGTGCGCATCCTCCAGGGCCGCAACTCGGTGGACGACGTGGACTACTTCGACCACGCCGTGGTCGAGTATTCGGAGGACGGAAAGACATGGACGCCCCTGACCGGCGAACTCGAGAAGCAATATGTCATCAACTGGAGCGGAGAACCCGTCCGCGCCCGCTACGTGCGTCTGAAGCGGCTCGAGTCGCCCCGGACCAACTGGGCGTCGGTCCGCTCGTTCGAGGTCAATCCGGTCCGCGCGGAGCGGCTCGGATTCGAAATCGAGGCCGAGGATGCCGCACAGGCGCTCTATGCCTTCGACCGCAACCCCGGCACGTCGTTCGAAAACCGGGGCGTGCTGAAGTTCGGCATTCCGGAGGGCACGAAGCAGTACACGCTGCTGCTGAAGCTCCCGGCCGAAGGTGCGGTTACGGTCCGCCAGCTGGCGGCCGACGGCACGGAGGCAGCCCGGACGACGGTGGACAGGCCGTTCGCCGAAGTGGCGGTTGCCGAAGGAGCCGCGACGATCGAACTGGAGGGTCAGGCCGAGGTATTCGAGATCCTCGCCCGGTAGGCCGGACGGCCGGAAACGGAAAGGCGGGGCTTCCCTTCGAGGAGCCCCTTTCGAGAACAATATCTTGCAAATAGAAGCGAGATATTTGATTCATAAGGCGTTATGTTTCTTTCAAGAGAAGACGCATATCGCATAGAGAGTAAGAAAACGTGATTGTAAACGAGGTTTCGGTATCCAAATCGTTACCTCGTTTACTTTTGCTTTTTATTGCTTAGTATTCTGAATAACAATATATTGCGCCGTTATTCATCTTGACGTGCAACTCTGCGGAAATTATTTTTGCAACCCTCAAAAAGCAGAGTCATGCGCAGTACGTTCAAGGTTTTGTTCTACCTCAAAAGGAACAAGGAGCAAACCCTCGCCCCGGTCATGGGGCGCATTACGGTCAACGGCACCATCGCCCAGTTCAGCGCCAAAATCGAAGTGCCGGTTCGTCTGTGGGAAGTCAAAGGCGGCCGTGCGAAAGGCAGAAGCGTCGAGGCGGACCGCATCAACCGCCACCTGGACAATATCCGGGGTCAGATCAACAAACACTATCAGGACCTTTGCGACCGCGACGGTTATGTAACAGCCGAACGGGTCCGGAACGCCTATCAGGGTTTCGACCGGAAATACCGGACGCTGCTCGAAGCGTTCGGGAAATTCACGGAGGATTACTATAAACGTGTCGGCATCGACCGTACCCGCAAGACGTGGAAGCGCTATTGCAAATGCTCGGAGCATTTGCGTGCCTTCATGGAAAAGGAGTACCATGTGAAGGATATGCCTCTTCTGGAACTGGAGCAGTCGTTCATCGAAAAATTCCATGCCTATCTGTACCATGACCTCGGCATGTCCCCAGGCGGACTATCCAATTATCTTAAATGCCTGCAATATGTGGTCAAGACGTCCTTCAACAACGGCTGGATGCCCCGCAATCCCTTCGCCCTCTATCGCTATACTCCTCCGCAGGTCGAGCGCGAATTCCTCACGGACGAGGAATTGCAGCGCCTGATGGCCACACCACTGCGCCATAAGTGCCAGGTGCGGACAAGGGATATGTTTCTCTTCTCCTGCTTCACGGGCATCTGCCATGCGGATATGCGGTCTCTCGTATGGAAACAGTTCGAACAGGATGCTTCGGGCGCTTGGTGGGTCTCGGGCAACCGATTGAAAACGGGCTCCAAATACCAGGTCAAGCTGCTGCCCGTGGCGTTATCGATTCTCAATAAATATAAAGGTCTTGCCGGTCCGGAAAAGGTCTTTCCGATGTCTACGGTCAAGGTGATGGACGAAAGCCTGAAGTTCATCGCTGCGGCTTGTGGCATCGACAAGCGTCTCACGTTCCACCTTGCGAGGCACACCTTCGCCACGACGATTTCGCTGATGAACGGCGTCCCGCTGATCGCCCTGAGCAAAATGCTGGGACATAAGCATATCACAACGACCCAAATCTACGCGAAAGTGACGGAAAGCATGATCGACGAGGCCATAACGACCGTAAACGCCCGGATTGCCGACAAGTACCCCATATGATTCAGCGAGTTGCGGAGAAAAACATATAATCCATTCAAACATTGATAATCCACCGGAGGGATTGTTCCAACTTTGCCGCAGAAACCAATACCTGTAGCAACTATGGAAAATCGGGAAACAGACGACATTTCGCGGATTCTGGCCATCGTCACGGCGATTTTGGAGGAGGTGCATTACCTGAAGGAACACCGCAGCATGCTGGAGGGCGACCCGCTGCTGGAGTTTTCGGAGGTCTGCCAGATGCTCCGCCAGAGCGAACGCCAGGTGCGGCGTTACCGGGAGCAAGGACGCCTCGTGGGCTTCAATTTCGGGCACCGCAGAATGTACCTGCTCTCCGAAGTGCAGGAGTTCATCCGCAGGATGCGCCGACAGGGGAAACTCGAAGAACTGAAAGACTCGAACCTATAAAAAACGATATTTATGAACACACCGAAACAAGACCGGACCTATGTGCTGGTCGCACCCGAAAGGCTGGAGAGCCTCGTCAAGACGAATTTCATGCTGAGCAAAAGCGTGCTGCTGTTCGAATATCTGTGCGGCCGAAGCAAATACCCGATGTACCTCTCGGCACGTGCGGCGTGCGAAGTGCTCGGCATACCGGCCGAGACGCTGATTTCGTGCCGGCAGCAGCGGATAATCCGTCCCAAAATCTATCGGAGGCAGTTTCTGTACAATGCCTACGACCTGTTGGCCCTGTCGTTGAAACTCAACCAGCGGAACTTGCAGAATGCCCTGCGCCGGGCGCCCCGGGTCGTCGTCCGATAGATACGGGTTGTATGAAGCCGTCCGAATTTGAACGTTCGGGCGGCTTTTGTTCCGACGTATCCGAGTGAGAATAGAATCCATGAGCGCCGGCTGCGGGGCAAGATAGCGGCAGGCGCGTACGCCCTTCGCGTCTGCGGCGGACAATCTCCACCCTTCGGGTCGTATTGTCCGCCGCAGAGCGCTTCAGGGCTGCTCCTGCCGCTCATTTTCCGCCCCGAAGCCGGCGACTCACTTTCATGTGGGTGTACCGGCCGTATGTCGAACCGAAAAGATTTCAAAAAATGAAAATCCGAAAATTCGAAGTTGCGGTGGCGGGCTACGACTACCGCTTCAAGACCTACGCCCGCGACGGCGTGGAAGCCTCGGTCAAAATCAAATGCTTCCTTCGCAGGCCCGATGCGGAATGCACGATTCTTACCCCTGCGTCGAACGATTATCTGCGGGAAACGGAATCCTGCCGCAGGCAGGTATCCCTGCGATGATACGGTGGATCGACCGGGAGACCTTCGACGAAATGATTCTCACCAATGCGGAAGCATCGTTGGAACGTACAATAGACGGAGCGAAGCCGCTGCTGGATACGGTTCGTCGGTTCATTCCGGAAGCAGATTTGTTCTATCGAATCTACCACGATGAATCCGAACATACGAACCATGTCGAAAGTGTATATCCGGGCTTCCGCCGCAACGGTATTCTGTTTTTCGTCAGCGGACGGAATTATCCGAAAGTACATTACGATATTTCGTGCGATTGCTCCATGTTTCGGTACGTCGACCGCTATTCCGAGAACTTGGCGCAAGACGGTCTGAATCGTCCGAACCTTATCGGGGTCTTTACTAAAAGGAAAATCGACGACTGGGTGGAGTATCTCACGCAGGGTTACCGGAATCTGGAGCGAATCAATGCGGAGAACGAACGAAAAATCACGTCATTCCGCCGGCAGTTGGACTCGCTGCCCGATGTGGCATGGAACCACGACCGATCCCGGGGCAGCATCAAGCGCAACGGCCTGGCCTATTCGTTCGAAATCCGCGCGACGGGTTACAGCGAGAAAATATCGCTGGATTACGGCCCGCGGACGCTCGACGATTTCCTTCGTCTCTCGGATAACAAGTATGCACCTCATAAACAGTAGTACGATAAAATCAGGAAATCGGACGAAACATGTTTGGGAAGGCTGGACTGTCGGAGACTTTATCGACAGTCTGGCTCCGGAAATCGACCGGATTATGACCGGCCGAAGCTGGCACCGCCCATTTGCGTCGAAACAGGAATTGGACGACTGGTGCCGTGAAAATCAGCCCTATTATAAGAAACGCATTCCGGGCGTAAATAACCATTTCGCCCGGATGTATAACCTGAAATAAAAATCTGCGACCATGAATCGAAACAGCGTGATTGAAAATATCCGCATGACGTGCCACTGCGGCGAGCGCCGTGCCGGGGAGTATCTCGACGCCGAGCTGCGCAACCTGCGCGAATTGCAGCTTCGGAACGAATTGCGCTACGACGACCTGGAAACGGCCTGTTCCTCTTTGGGGCTGGATTACGATTGTGTCGAATACTTCCTTGCGGCACTGGCCGTCTGAATCCGAAGCGATGGCGGCAGTCTGCTACAACCGGTTCCGTATCCGTACGACGAATCCGGAGAGCCGGCGACGAATCGCCCGCTGGCTGTTCCGGACATTTCCCGTCTACAGCTACGAACCCCAGCCGACAGGATTTCGGGGGCGTTTCATCGCTTCCGTGCCGACCTTTCCCCGGGCGGCGTTCCGGGACTTGTGCTACGGACTACGCGGCGACAAGACGCTGGAGGTGCATGTCGTCTCCTATGACCTGCACACGCTCTATCTGGAAGGCCATATCTACCTTCGCGGGCGATGGCACAGCATCCGGCTCTGATACGACGGCTCCGAATCCTCGGAGCCGTCGCTGTTTTATTCACAACCCAAAAACGACGATATGGCGAATATCTGTATCAACCGCTTCTACTGCTCGACAGACAACGAAGCGAATTACGAGAAAATCATGTATGCCCTCGACGAAGAGTTCGACCTTTACGGGCTCGACGGCCGGGACGACTGGATGCGCGGTGAGTTCGATTCGAAATGGGAATGTCCTATCGAGACGCTCCGGAGGCTTTTAGCTTCGCTCGCACCTGACGAGACGCTCTATTTCGAGATCGTCTCGTTCGAGCCGGGACTGGGATACCTCGCGGCATACCTTTACTGCGGCGGACAGTGGGAGGAGTTCTGACCTCCGCATGCATGCTTACCCCGAGGGCAGGGATACGTCCGGCCAATCGGTTCCGCCGCAAGTGAACCGCAAATTCAAAAAACGAACATTTACTATGACCATGAAACCCGACGATTTCCGCCGTGCGCTGGAGATCATCACCCGGAACAACCGCATCACCGTGTCGTTCAACACGCCGGTGGATGACAATTATGCAAATACCTATCCGATTCTCATTCACGAGAGCAACGCCACCGTGCTGAAACAGCTCTATGACGAAGGCTATTCGCTTTCGATGACTGAGAAAGGATTGTGTGTCATGAAGTATTAACCTCAAACGACAAAAACTATGGCATGTTATAAATTTTATCAGGACACGAAACACACGATCTGGCAGCGTACCCGCTTTACGGTCGAGGCGCCGACCGAAGAAGAAGCGATACGGAAGGCCGCCGCACTCATCGAGGACGGAGAGTTCGATGCGGAACAGGAGGACGACCATATCCGCATTGGGGAACCCGAACTATTGTTCGACACCCTTTCGGAACTTTCTACCGAGGAAAACGACGGAGAGGCGACGGTAGAGATTTATTCCGGAACGCCCCGGGGAGGCCGGATGATAGCCGAAAACCGGGACGGAGCGGCATGGGACACATGGTGGCTGGAGCTCGACGCCGGGGATATGGAGCGGATAACGGAGATCCGACGCTCCGACTTCAGCACGGAAAAGGATTGCGAAGATTTCCTTGCCGCTTGCATCCAATGGTGGAACAGCCATTCCGAAACCGAAAAAATCGCAGTCTGGAAAAAATATCGGGAATAACAAAAAAACAGAAATCGCAATGAAACCATTCGAGAAAATCATAAAACGCCCGGCGCTTATGAACTACTACCTGAATCGTAAGTTCCATTGGCCCGACACGCTGCCGGAAATCTTCGACTACCTGCGACAACACGACGAACTGCCGTTCCTGTACGGCGGCGGTAACTGGCCTTACGATGCGATGTGCGAACGGCAGCGCCGTCAGGGTGTCTTTGCATCGCAGTTCCTGACACCCGACCGCACAGCGCGGCAAATGGCGGCGCTGGCCGTGCGGTCGTTCGACAACGAGAGCCGTATCGTGGACGCCTGCTGCGGCACGGGGCAGCTCACGAGGGCGTTGATTGCCGAAGGAATACATCCCACGTCGATGGTAGCGTTCGATGCCGATACGGACATGGCTGCTATCTACGGCCGGCTTTATCCCGAGGCGACCGTGATGCGGAGTCTGTTTCAGGAGATAGATTTCCGCTGCGAGAACGTCATCGCCAACCCGCCGTTCGAGACGGCGGAGTGTACAGTGTTCCTGCGATGGCTGGGCGACGTGCAATATCCCGGCGACAAGGCCGTATTGTTGCTGCCGGTGGGGGTCATCGACAAGCAGCGGCCCAGGATGATGCAGAACGTCGTGCGGAGGTTCTGCACTCTCTGTCGGACACCCATGCAGGAATCGTTCGCAAGAACGGCCTGTCGTGCGGAAATCGTCGTGCTGGAACGACGATAATTCTAAGTCCCTGTTTGATAAGTCTACCCCGTTTTGGTATTGGCCCGATACCGAGACGGGGTATTTTCATATCCCGAACCGTGTTTCCGTCTTCGGCTGCCGAAAACTATTCGATACAAAACTAAAAAGTAAACAGACAGTCCGATATTGCAATTCCAGCGATTTATCCGTAATTTTACCCATATTTATTCCTCTGCTTGAATGAATGCTAACCCGACAACGAACCTGCGCTGCGTGGTGGAGCGCATCACCTACCAGAACCCCGAGAACGGTTACTCGGTGCTGAAGGTCCGGGTGAAGGGCTACAACGACCTCGTTACGCTCGTGGGCAGCCTGCTGGAAGTTCCCGTGGGCAGCGTCCTCCTGTGCCGTGGCGAGTGGAAGGTGGACAAGCGCTACGGCAGCCAGTTCGTCGCCGCGACATGGGAGGAGACGATGCCCGCCTCGGTGTACGGCATTGAGAAGTACCTCGGCAGCGGACTGGTCAAGGGCATCGGCCCGCGGTTCGCCCGGGCTATCGTCCAGCGGTTCGGAACGGAGACCATCGACATCATCGAGACGGACATCGAACGGCTCTACGAAGTCCCGAACATCGGGCGGAAGCGGGTGGCGAAAATCCGCGAAAGCTGGGAGAAACAGAAGGACATCAAGAATGTCATGCTCTTTTTGCAGGGCTACGGCGTGAGTACGGCCTATGCGGCCAAAATCTACCGTGAGTACGGCAAGGAGAGCATCGAGAAGGTGCGGGAGAATCCCTACCGCCTTGCCGACGACATCTGGGGCATCGGCTTCAAGACCGCCGACGGTATCGCCGCAAAGATGGGATACGGGAAAGAGGATGCGCGGCGCTGCCGGAGTGGTATCCTCTATACGCTGGGGCAGCTCTCGGACGAAGGGCACGTCTATGCCGGAGAGGAACAGTTGGTGAAGACCGCAGGCGAGCTGCTCGAAGCCGGCGAGGTCCCTATCCGGGAGGTTCTGACGCAGATGATTCAGAGCGAAGATTTGATTCTCGACGGGGAGGCGATCTACCTTCCGCCGTTCTACCATGCCGAGTGCGGCACGGCGCGGCGCCTGCGGAGTCTGGCCGAACACACGGGATGCCCGCTGTTCGACGCTCCGTTCGACCCGGCGACGCTCACCGCCGAGACCGGCATCGCATACGACGAGGTGCAGGTCGCGGCCATCCGGCAGGCCGTAACCTCTCACGTCATGGTGCTGACGGGCGGTCCGGGTACGGGCAAGACGACCACGACGCAGGGCATCATCGCAGCGCTGAAGAAAGCCGGGCTGCGCGTCCTGCCGGCAGCACCGACGGGCAGGGCCGCCAAACGGATGAGCGAGGCGACGGGCATGGAGGCCAAGACCATTCACCGACTGTTGGAGTACAACCCGCAGGACGGTTACAAGCGCAACGACGAGAACCCGCTGGAGGGCGACGCGCTGATTGTGGACGAGTGCTCGATGATCGACATCCTCTTGATGAACAACCTGCTGAAAGCCGTTCCCTCCGGTATGCGGATAGTGCTTGTGGGCGACATCGACCAGCTGCCGAGCGTCGGAGCGGGCAACGTCCTGCGCGACATCATCGACTCGCGGCACATCCCCGTCGTGCGGCTCGTGCGCATCTTCCGGCAGGCGCAAAAGAGCCGCATCGTGATGAGTGCCCACGCCATCAACGAGGGCCGCTTCCCCGATACGAGCAACGGCCGCGACACGGACTTTTTCTTCATGAAGGAGGACGACCCCGAACGGGCCGCCGAGACCGTCGTGCGTCTGGTGAAGGAGCGCCTGCCGCGTGCCTACGGGGAACGGCCGGAACGGATACAGGTGCTCACGCCGATGCAGCGGGGCGTCGTGGGGGCTGCCAGCCTGAACCTCGCCCTGCAAGAGGCGCTGAATCCTTCGGGCCCGAGCCTCGGCCGCGGAGGATATACCTACAGGCAGGGCGACCGCGTGATGCAGCTGCGCAACAACTACGACAAGGAGGTGTTCAACGGCGACCTGGGCTATATCCGGGAAGTGGATACGGAGGACAGGACACTGACAGTGGATTTCGACGGTAAGGCGGTCGAATATGACGTGACGGAGCTCGACGAACTGTCGCTGGCTTACGCCACGACCATCCACAAGGCGCAAGGCTCGGAGTATCCCATCGTTGTCATGCCCCTGCTGATGACCCACTACGTGATGCTCCAGCGGAACCTCGTCTATACGGGTATCACAAGGGCCAAAAAGATATGCGTGCTCATCGGTTCGCCGAAGGCGCTGGCCTGCGCCGTGAGAAATACGGCCGTGTCGAAGCGGAACACCCGGCTGAAGGAGCGGCTGAAACCGGCTGCGGGTGGTTGAAATATCCCTATTGCCGGAATCGGCTCCGCATGACTGTCAGAAAAAGATGTCGGATAGCCGCAACGGGATGATAGAGCAGCATCCGCGGCCCGGCATAGCGCATCACGGCCCGAATCTTTTTCCGAAAGGCCGGGGCGTAACAGTGCGTCGGGCAATCCTTGCAGGCGCCTTTTCCATTTCCGTAACGGCAATGTTCCAACCGTCGGCAGGCATATTCCCGCAGATGCCGGCAATCGTCGCATAGTTCCTTGTTGCCCTCCTTGTGCCGACAGTAGAGGGCAATCATGCGCCGCAGCGTTTCTTTTTCCCGTTCGAGGCGTGTCATTCCCTTATTTCGCTTTTACGACGAGCAGTTCGCGCCAGTCGGTCGTATAGCGCCGGCTGAGATGCGCACGGTTCATGCGGAACGGTTCCGTCCCCTGGGCCGCCACGACGAGCTTGCCCTTGCCGCACTCCCGGTTTACCGTATCGAGCACCTTCATCAGGCGCTGATGCTTTTGTGCATCGGCCGGAGCGAAGAGCGAAGCCTGCGTCTCCGCAGCCGGGGATATTTCGGAGAGGATGACCCCGGCTTTCTTGTATCCGTAGCCGCGGCGGTAAATCTGCCGCAGGGCCGCCCGTGCGCTGCGGACGATCTCCAGCGTGCTCGACGTCGGTTCGGGCAGCGTCATAAGACCTGTTTCATAACGCTGCGGCCGGTCGTCGCGGTGGCGGTCGGTATAGATATAGCTGCGGACTTCGCGGCAGACCGACCGCTGGCTGCGCAGCTTCTCGGCGCACATGGAGGCGAACTCCGCGACGATGCGCTCCAGCGGCTCCTGCTCGCATATCTCCCGGGGGAAGCTCCTCGATATGGTAATCTGCTGCTTCTGGGGCGGCATCTGCTCGAAGGCGATGCACTCTACGCCCTGCAACTCGTTCCACATGCGGAGCCCCGTAATGCCCATCCGGGCATGTACCCACTCCCGGGACAGTTGCACGAATTGCAGGGCCGTTCGGATACCCATGCCGTCGAACATTTTGCCGTAGCGGCGGCCGATGCCCCAGATGTCGCGCAGCGGAAAGGTCGTGAGCACTTTCTCGATGTCCTGCTTGCGGTGCATGTAGCAGCACCCGTCGAGGCGGGGATAACGTTTGGCGAGCTTCGAGGCGATTTTTGCCAGCGTCTTCGTCGGGGCGATACCTATCGAGACGGGAATGCCCGTGTTGCGGCGGATGGTACGGCCGATGCGACGGCCGTATTCGTCGAGCGGCTCTGCGACGCCGTGCAGGTCGAAGAACGCCTCGTCGATGGAGTAGATCTCCGTATCGGGCACGAGCGTGCGGAGCGTCTCCATGACGCGGCGCGACATGTCGCCGTAGAGCGTGTGGTTGGCCGAGAACACCGCGACCTGCGCACGGGCGATGAGCTGCTGCACCTGGTAGTAGGGCTGTCCCATGCCGATGCCGAGAGCTTTGGCCTCGTTCGAACGGGCGATGATGCAGCCGTCGTTGTTCGAGAGCACCACGACGGGGCGGCCTGCAAGGTCGGGCCGGAAGACCCGCTCGCAGGAGACGAAGAAGTTGTTACAGTCGCAGAGCCCGTACATGGCCTTACCGGAAGGTTTTGACGACGTGGCGTACGACGCCCCAAACCATGAAATCGTCGCCGGTGTCGACCCGAATCGGCTTGTAGTGCGGATTGGACGGCAGAAGCCAGGCGCCGTCCCGCTCCATCTTCACGCGCTTGACCGTGAATTCTCCGTCCACATAGCAGATGGCGATGCAGTTGTCGTAGGCTTCGACGGCTTTGTCGACGATAAGCAGGTCGCCGTCGTCGATGCCGTCGCCCGTCATGCTGTCGCCCGCCACGCGTACGAAGAATGTCGAGGCTGGATTATGTACCAGCTCACGATTCAGGTCGAGCGGCGTATCGAGAAAATCGTCCGCCGGCGACGGAAACCCGGCCTTGACCTCGCCTCCGGCGATGGGAAGTTCTTGGCAGGTCGATGTATCGGGACGATGAAAAGTTATATTGTTTTTTCCTTTATTCACGTAATAAGAACGAGTCCAGAAATAGATTATTACGTATTCTTTTGCTAAGGTATTGCAATTTCTGTAAGTGCTTGATAAAATTCACGTAACTCGTGTTCTTCCTCATCGTTCAGGGCTTTTATGAATTGAGGACTTTTACTTTGCCAAACTATGTCATTGTATTTTTCGGCCATCCATAAATATTTGATACGAACGTCTATAGGCAATGTTCTGGGAATACCTGTTTCGATAATCTTTTTTAATTTTTGGAGGTAATCCGGATAATCATATAGAGGATTATCCAATTCCGATTGTATCTTGGAAAAATATTCGACATAATATAATCCATCCGTATCTTTTGCCAACAGTGCCCGGATATGCTCTTGCTCGTATGACGAATCGTTCAATCCACATTTTGCGCCTATTTTGATAACGGATTCATCCAAAATGATACGGGGATATAATGCCGCTTTCGATTCGGTCATATATGCTTCAACCAATGCAGGGCCGAATATCATTTTTTGTGTGTGATATAATTTTCCGTGAACAACCGCACCCCGACATAATATACCTTTATTTATCAGGCGTATAGTCAACCACATGATTTCAAGCAACATGTAAAACAAGGCAGACTGTTCTGTAGATTTTACAGATACGATGATACAATCCGAGAAGATTGTAATCCGTTTTGATTGCCGGATTTTATTGGAAAAATTATTTTTTGAGTCCAAATCCCAAATATCCCGTATCGAGTTGTAGGCTTCATATATCAATTGAGTTTGTTCTTCAACTTCTTTACCATCTTTCGATAAAGTAGATTTTATCTGGTTTTTGAATCCGAGTACATCGATATATGCAACTATGCGATCTTCGTATCTTTTCATATAGATTATTGATAATGGCCCTAATGTACTAAAAAAATTCGAACAATAAATTATTTATTGCCTCTCTCGGTTGCCGTCGGGAAAGATAGGCACGCGACCGGGCCGTGAAACGGCCCTCGGCGGCGTCGGACGGAAAAATCGTCCTCGGCTCGGATGCACCTCGCCCTGCGGAATTTTTCCGCCGCTCCGCCGCCGTCGCGCACCTGAATCTCTTCCCGAGGCAACCGACCCGTTCGGGAATAAGTCCTCATAACATAATCATTCATTGCTCGCGTAATCCGCATAACGAGGATTGCACGGGCTAAACACGTGAGACACACGGTAAAAACTGTTCGATGTTATGCAGACTACGAAAGCGAGTGCCAAGACGGGAAAGCGCGGCAAGACCGCGACCCGACTGCCGGCCGTTCCGGCTCCGGAATCCACCGTGCAGGAATCGCAACCTGCGACTTGCGGCCAATCCTCCGAGCCGATACCTGCCGAGATACAGACGCCGGCCGCGGAGAAAGCTATTCCGGCTCCTGCAACTGCTTCCACAAAGGAGCCGAACCCCCGTCCCGATGCGCAGATTCAGTTGCTCGACCTGAACAAAATCGTCAATGCGGAGTATAATCCCCGCAAGGACTTCCGGGAAGAGACGCTGCTGGAGCTTGCCGAGAGCATCCGTCAGGTCGGGGTGCTGCAACCCATCTGCGTACGCCCGCAGGGCGAAGGGTTCGAAATCGTCTACGGCGAGCGGCGCTACTGGGCGGCCGCTATGGCGGAACTGAAGTTCATCCCGGCCCTCGTGCGGGAGATGACCGACGCCGAGGCCGAAGACGCAGCCATCACGGAGAACCTCCAGCGTGAGGACGTGAAACCGCGCGAAGAGGCCCAGGCATACGAACGGGCCTTGCAGTCAGGACGGCATACGATCGAGTCGCTCGTGGGTAAGTTCGGCAAGAGCGAAGCCTACATCCGCTCGCGGCTGAAACTCTGCGAGCTCATCGACGCTCTGGCCGAACAGCTCGACAGGGAGGAGATTTCGGTAGGTGTCGCTATGGAAATCGCCAAATATCCTTCCGACATCCAGCAGGAGGTCTACGAGGAGCATTTCTCCGACGAATGCCGCACCTCATGGAAAAACGCCCGTATCAAGGAGATCGCCCGGCGACTCTACGAACGTTACATGACCAAGCTGGAGACCTACCGTTTCGACAAGACCGAATGTCGGACATGCGCCCACAACACGGCCAACCAGGTGCTGTTTCGGGACGAATGCACGGACGGCTGCGCCGGATGCCAGAACAGGGAGTGCATGATGCGTAAGAACACCGAGTTTCTCGTCGGGAAAGCCCTGAAGCTGCTACGGGACGACCCCCGTACGACGCTCGCCTCGACGGACGAGACCCCTTCGGAAGTTCTCGATGCGCTCGAAGAGGAGGGCTACCATGTCGAAGAACTGGAGTACCACATCAATTACTACGACGAAGCGCCCGAGATGCCCGAGGCCCCGAAAGCCGAAAATTACATATCGGAGGAGGATTTCGCCGAGGCTCAGGAGCGGCATGAAATCCGGATGGCCCGCTTCACGGAGGCGACGCGGCAACTGGAGTTCGATGTCTCGGAAGGCCGTGTGCGCAAATACGCCGTCCTCGGAGCGCTCGATATCGAGCTCCGCTACGCGAAGGTCGAGGACGAGGAGCGGGAGATTACGGTCGACGACCCCGAGGGCGGCGAACGCAAGGTGCTCGTTACAATCGTGCCTCCTTCGCCGCTGGAAGCCCTCGAACAGCAGGACCTGCGCAACCGGCAGCTCTGCTACGAGCATATCACGACGGATATGAAACGGCTGTTTCTCGATGTCAAGGTTGCGAACAAACCTTTGCAGAAAGAGGAGCAGCAGATGTTCTACTACGCCATGATGCAGCGCATCATGAGCGATTCGAAGCTCCGGCAGTGCGGCATCCGGCCCAAAGAGGGTTCTTTCCTGACTGACGAAGAGCAGTTCGCCGCCGCGGGACGCATCACGGCCAAGCAGCAGGCGGCGCTGACCCGCGCGTATCTGGTGGACTACTTCCGCTCGGCGGCACCGGAATGCTACTGTACGGACAAAACGCTTCTGACGGGGATGATGTGCCGCTTCGCGGATATGAACTTCACGGAGCAGAGCCGTGCGGTGCAGCAGGAGTACCTGAAGGTTTACGAGAAACGCAAGGCCCGCATTCAGGAACAAATCGACAATCTTCGTGCACAGGCCGAAGCCGTCGAAAAAGCGGCTTCAGTGCAGGATGCTCCGGATGCCGAACTGGAGGAGCTGCCCGAGCTGCTGCCGGAGGAGACGCCCGCGACGGAGCCCCAGCCGCTGGTGATTCCCATGGATCCGGATATCGAACCCGATACCCGGATGCCGGAGGAAATGAAGACGGCGGCATAACCGAGCTACGACGACTTCCGACCCGGGACATGCATCGTCCCGGGTCTTCTTTTCCAGCTAAACGACAACCGTTCACCCTATCAACGACAAAACCATGATCGAGATATTCGATTCGAACCGCACCCTGAGTCTGGGTCGGTTCCGCAGCTTCAAGGCTGCTGAAAACACTTTGGAGGCCCTGGCCTCCGCAGGACGCCTCGGGATTGTACCCCGAATACAATTTTGTACGTATTGCGGGGCTCTGCCGCAGCAGGAATACACCGCAATCCGCCGAAACGGGAAATGGAATTTGCAGAGAGGCATCCGACAATAGGTTCCGGGGTATGCTCCGGTTCCGGAGGATGCAATATCTGCGTTGTTCTCGGATTTCAAAAACCTATCGCTCATGTCACAAGACCTTGCACGCTTCGATGTGTGGTTCTCGATTCGTTATGAACGGCTGCGGGAATGCCTCGGCCGTTATCTCGACGAAGACAATTTCCACGACACTTACCTCCTCGTGCGGGAGAAAGCCTGTTTCTCGGAAGAGCCGATTGCGGACTTCGAAGCCTTTTTCTATGGCTGCTATCGAAAAACGATGTGTCGCAAACGTTCTTCCTCACGACGCAGCGTACATCCGGACGAGGATTTTTTCCTGCGCTTGGGCGACAAAGGCCCGGCGGTTCCGGAGGAGGAGCTCGGAGCCTGCGACCGTTTGGTGCAGGATATTCTGGAATTCGTACGGCGCAACTTTTCCTATGGAGAGTACCGTCTGTTCACGCTGCGCTATTACGAGACCTGCGGGTATTGCAGTTATCGGACGCTGGCCGAATATGCGGGTGCGACGCCTTCCGAAATTTCCCGGCAGGTGCGGGCCGTCGTACGGGCCGTACGCAGGAACCGCTGCTTCGCACTGCGCAGCTACATGCTTGCCGCTGCGGCCTCGGAAGTCTCCTGTGCGGCATACGCCTGAAAACGGCATTGAAATGAATCGTCGAATCTAAGAACCCGAATATTATGAAGTTATTTATCTGGAACAAGGAAAACAGCTATTCGCCCACGATGTATGCCGAGCGCAGAACTATCCGTGTGAACCGTCACGGTTACATCTACCTGTCGGGAGCCCTGGCAGCGGAGATGAACTTGCGGCACGGAAGCAGGCTCAACATGGCCCACGACGAGGAAAACCCGAAAGACTGGTATCTGTGCAGGACGCAGGACGAAGCGGGATTCCTGCTGCGCGGCGACCGGCATAAGGAACCTCCGAAGACGAAGCGGCATGCCGTCAGCGGCGTGGAGTTCTCGAACGCCTGTCTGGCGACGAAGCTCCTCGCGCTGGTTAAAACGGAGTGTTTCTCCGTGCGGTTTCTGGTCGCTAAGGAACCTGTCGAAGTCGATGGTGTGAAATACTACAAGATACTTACCGCCAATCCGATTCCCGGGCAGACGAAACCCGCGGCAAAAAGAGGATGATGACCCGGAGGGAGGCAGAACTCCGAACCGGGATAAGAGAACCGTTTAACCGACGGAGCAGTACTCAAACCTGCTCCGTCTTTCAATTCTACGATTATGAACGAGAAACCAGTAAATAGAGAGCATAATCACGAAGTACCACGAATAGTTCCTAATCCGTGGCGTTGCGCTGCATGCGGTTCGCTGCGGGTATCCTGCCAGGTCTGGGTGGACAGCAACACGCACGAAGTAGAATCCGTGTCAGAAGACAAGGACGGCCTGTGGTGCGACGAATGTGCTGAACATACCCGTCAGGTCCGCGAAAGCGAATTGATATCCGATACAATCGAACCGTGGTGGGAGCACGGCTCGACGATGGAAGAACGGATAGTCATTACCGGACTGAATCCGGATAATTTCAGTTCGAAAGATGATTGCAGGGCTTTCCGCGAGGCTTGCGACATGTGGTGGCGCGGCAGGACGAACGACGAGAAAATCCGTCACTGGCGGCAGGCTGCCGCTCCGAAAGAAAAATAACCCAACAACGACAGCTATGAACAAGAATCTTATCGACGCCATCGCTCCGCGGCTGACGGAGCTGATGATAAAGAAGATGGAGACGCTCACCGAAGAGTGGCGCAAGCCGTGGATCGCCGACCTCGCGCACGGACTTCCGCGCAACCTGCGCGGCACGCCCTACCGGGGCGGGAATATCCTGCTGCTGCTGTTCCTCTCGGAAATCGCAGGCTTCCGTACGCCCGTTTTCCTGACTTTCCGCCAGGCCAAAGAGGAGGGACTGAACATCCTCAAAGGTTCCAGGTCATTTCCGGTCTTCTTCTGGAAACTCTACATCCGTCATAAGGAAACCCGCAGGAAGCTCGAAGCGGAGGAGTACTACCGGCTGCCCCGGGAACGACAGAAGGAGTACGACGTGCTGCCGGTGATGCGTTCCTACCCGGTCTTCAACATCGACCAGACGGACTTACAGGCGCGACAGCCTGAACGTTATGTCTCGCTTACAACTCCTCCCGAACCGAAATATTATTCGGACGGTATGTTCTGTAAACCTCTCGACCGGATGCTTGAACAGGATGCGTGGCTGTGTCCGATTCACCTCCGATACAGCGACAAGGCTTCGTATTCGTCCTCTCTCGACCGAATCATCTGTCCGCTCAAAGAACAGTTTCCGAAAGGCGATGCTTTCTATACGACCTTGCTGCACGAGATGGCGCATAGCACAGGGCATTCCGACCGCCTCGGCCGGAAACTCGGACACGGACGCAGCACTCCCGAATATATGCGCGAGGAGCTGGTCGCAGAACTTACGGCGGCGCTGTGCGGTGCGATGCTGGGTTTCGCCACGGCGCCCCGCGAGGAGAGTGTTGCCTACCTTAAAGATTGGCTTGAAGAGTTCCATAAAAAACCGACCTACCTGTTCGACATCCTCACGGACGTAAACCGTGCCGCACGGGTGATTACCGGACGACTTCCCGGAATCAGGGAAACGGATACTCCGGATACGATTCCGGCCGAAGCGGCCTGAGACCCTTTAGAAATCAATCGTTCAACCTGCGCCGTGGCCGAAAGGTCGCGGCGCTCTTTATTTCTGCAACTATGAGTCACGTGATTGTAAAACGTATCACCATTACTTCCGATTTGCGGGTAATGGTCCGCAGGGCGACGAACAACCTTCGCCCGCTCGATTTCCGTTACGGCGAGGTCGAATCGCTGACCGAACTTCTGCGTACGAAAGGCCGTCCGGCACTCGAACGGGAACTGCTGTCGCTCTTCTTCTACGGCACCTGGCAGGGCCGAAGCCGCTATTCCCGGGCTGTCGGGTACGCCCTGTTTACCGACAACGTGGACAAGTACGAAGCCTGGAGGCTCTGCCGGGAGGACAAGGCGTATGAGCGGCATCTGCTGCTGCGCATGGCCGGATTCCTGCACTACCGTCCCGTTCCGTGCCGCTGCCGTCTCGAATACCGGGGTCATCCCGTGCGGCAGGTTACGGCCGGCGGCATTTTCTTTTCGCGGCGCCGCTACCGCATTTTCCCGAGCATCCTCGACGCCCGGGTCGCCCTGTTCGAAGCCGGCCGCAATCCCGAAGAGTTCCGAATCGTCGAAGAAGACACGAATAACCCTGAATCCTAAATCCGATGAAAACCTATCGCATCAACAAGAACGCCGCGCGACTCGCGCAGGGGACGGGCTTCGCCCCCGAATTGATCTATAATATCTCGCTTGTCCGGTTTCAGGGCCGTAACGGCCGCTATATCGCGGCATGGACGCCGGGGATGAAGCGCCCCCGGTATGTTTACAAGGCCCGCACACCGGAAGAATATGACAAAGCGATGGAGTGTATCCGGCAGGAGGCCGAGCGCTTCCGCCGCCATGACGAGGCGCAGGAAAAGGCTGCCGCGGCCTTCCGCGAATCGCTCCGTGTCGGCGACATCCTTTACTCGTCGTGGGGTTGGGAGCAGACCAATATCGACTTCTATCAGGTCGTGGCGATCCGCGGCAGCGCGGTAGACCTGCGGCAGCTCGACCAGCGAACTACCGAAGACGGCTATATGTGCGGAACGACCGTCCCGCTGCCCGATGTTTTCAAGGGCCAGACCCATACGCACCGCTTGTCGAAAAATTATATCCGCATCGACTCGTGTCGCACTGCCTGGAAATGGGATGGAAAGCCTCTTCATTGCAGTTGGTATGCCTGAAAATCAGAACCGCTATGGAACGGATTGAAAATATCGTTCGGCGTTACCGTCAGCACCGGGCCGCGTGCGACAAACGCCGGGCGGAGATCGACGATGAAATCGAACGACTTCAGGAGGAGCGCAAGCGGCTGGATGAACTCCGCCGGACGGAAGGGCTGCTCCGGCCCGTCATGCGGGAGATCACCCACCTGACGCCTGAAATCGAATGGGAGCACAATAAGGAGTATCACCCGATGGGACTGCGGTGCGCCGTCTCCGTTTTCGGCCGGCTGAAAGACGGAGGGCAGCTCGTCGGCATCACCTTTACCGAACTGGGCAGCGAACTCTACTTCGACGCGGAACGCACCGAAAGTCGTTTCGTGGCGGGAACGCTCGGGGCGACACTCTGTACGAACACCTTGTCGGTCTCGGTCGGCGACGGAGAGCCGCTGCTGCGATACCTCCGGCAGCAGGTGCTGCGGGCCGGTCGGAAACCGGCATTCTGAATAATTTACTCAAACTCGAAAACCATGAAAATCATGTGCCGGGAGCACTACGACGAGGTAGTGCGCTACGCCGAAAGCATCGGCGACAAGACGCTCCGGGAGTGTCTGCAACGGCTCGAACGCCGGGAGCAAAATCCCCGCTGTCCGTGCGAAATAGAACTTTACAGGGACTTTGCGCCGTATTCATTCTTATTCAAGGAACGCTATCCCGACGGCCGGGTAGGTGTCGTCGGCGGGCTGGTCTATCACGGGCTGCCGGACCAGTCGTGTTGTTTCATCGACAGGCCCTTTCACGGCTGGGCGACTCACACTTGACAACCGAATCGTAAATCTTAAAAATCATCGTTTATGCGTATGAAAGTATTGCGGTACGCCGCAGGCCGGGACGACAGAATCGTCTCGGCCTTTGAAAACGTCGTTTTCGAAACCCCGCAGGCCGGATGGTATGTCGAAAGCCGTGCCGGAGCGGGTCGATGCGGTTTGGACGCCCTCGCCCTCGTAGAGCGGGTCGGAGAGGTCGCATTCGTCGTCGATGTCCGCGACCGGAATACCCTGACGCCCGAGCATATCCGTGCGGTGACGGACGAAGCGCTGCATCTGCGGCAGCGGATGCAGGAGCGCATCGACCGCGGAGCATGGATTCCGCTGCCTTACGTCGCGGCATTCGAAGCCTTGGGATGGGATGCTGCGCCGCTCGTCGCGCACAGGGAAAGGGTGCTTCGCAAACGGGAAAAGATAAAGCGGAGCTGTCGGGAAAGGCGGGAAAGAGCTGCGGAGCAGCGGCTCAGGGAGGAGCAGATTCGCTGGCAGTGCCGGCTCTTGCAGGGTGAAGCGGATTTTCGGGCCGGACGGTTCGTGCGGGTCGATGTCTTTCTCGGAATGTGCGCCAAACATAAAGTACGTTTGCATCCCCGTACCCTCGGAGTGCTGCGCCGGGATATAAACGAACTGTCCGTCACGCATGTCGCCGAAAAGGCGGGAATTCGTTCGCCGCGGCTCGACGGTTGCTTCGAAGCGATTAGAAGTCTCGAGTGCAAGCTGACTGCCGCGGGCGATGTCCCGATGATACCGGACGGATAATCCGATTCCCGGCCTTTCTTTCGGTCGGGAATTTGCAATATTATCAAATATTGGTAACTTTGCAAAAAAATAGAATGTATGAAGACGACATCGGTAGCCCTCGGCAGTTATTTCGAGGATTTCATCAGGGCGAAGATCGCTCAGGGGCGTTACAACAATGCCAGCGAGGTTATCAGGGCCGGGCTGCGGCTGCTGGAGGAGAACGAAAGCCGCCTTACGGAACTGAAGGCCGCAATCCGCGAAGGAATGGACAGCGGCGTAGCCGAAGGTTTCGACCCTGCAGAGCATTTGCGAACCCTGAAGGCGAAACGGGCCAATGGCTGAAGTCCGGTATACTCACAAGGCGGTCGAAGACCTCGCCGACATCTGGAACTACACGGCTGACATGTGGTCGGAACGGCAGGCGGACAACTACTATGAAATGTTGGTCGCCTCCTGCCGTAAGATTGCGGACAACCCCGAACTCTTCGGCCGGGAATACCGGAAACTCGGAGAAGGGATATACGGATTCAAGGTAAACCGGCACATCGTCTTTTACCGCATACCGTCAGACGACGGAATCGAGGTCGTGCGTATCCTCCATGAGAGGATGGATCTGAGCAACCGATTCGCAGACTGAAAGAACGACGCATAAAAGCAGATAAAGATGACTAAAGCAGAACTTGTAAAACAAATCGCCCTGAAGACGGGCGGCGAAGCCGAAACGGTATCGGCTGTCGTGGAAAACCTCATGGAGCAGGTGCGCGAATCGCTCATCGGTGGCGAGGATGTCTATTTGCGTGGATTCGGCACTTTTCTCCGGAAGCACCGGAAGGCGAAGAAAGCCCGCAACATTACGAAAAACACGACTATTGTCATTCCGGAACACGATGTTCCGGCTTTCAAACCGTCTGCGGAATTCACGCGAAGGCTCGAATAAGTCGGGAGTCGTTGTATTCGATTTGCCCTTGTCACCATAAATGACAAGGGCATTTTTATTTGCATTCGGTAGAAACGACTTTTGCCGCATCTGTCTATTCCGAAGATATTCCGATTAACGAAATATAATGAAATTCACAAGAGACTTAAAGTGCGAGGAAAAGAGAAATCTGTTCCGGTCTGCACTCCCGAATGAAAAAGGGTGCCGAAAATTCGCTATTTGCTGCGGTTCCTTCCGATTGCCCATCCGCCGATATCCGGGAGGCCAAATATATGCTGTTCAGGCTGAAAGGCTCCGAGTAGCACATAAAATGCACGCTCCTTGTTGTAAGTTCGAATTTTTTGTACTACTTTTGAATTGCGGTCTGCCGATAGGCGACGCCTTCGTTAGATAAATCTTGGAGGGTTTAACAAACAGCGAAGTGAAAAGCAGTCCGACGGATCGTGTTCCCCACGTCCCGGATTGTGGTACATGCTATGACCTGCGGGCGTGGGCATTTTCACTTATACTGTTTGGGGCCTCCTCCAAGAGCCTTATCTAATATAAGGGGCCTGCGTTCGCCTTTTTTTATTTGGCGGGACGCATAACTAAAACTGAAAAAGTTATGCTATCTTTGCAAACGGATACGGCTTGACAGCCGTACGTAAAAGAGATAAAAAGGTTAAGACAAAACCTTTATACCTTACTGTAAACTTGCGACTATTATAGCGATATAATAGGTTTTTCAAACGGTATAAATTTTGTCTGAAACCCTTGCTATGCCTGCGGCCTCGCGCCGTAGGCGGCACGGGCGTAAGGGCAACTACCGTTTGAAGGTTCGCAAGGCCGACAGTAAGGGGTTGTACCTGCGTCCCGTGCTTTTTATTTGGCCGGGAGCAGGGTTTGACAAATGACTACCCCAGCATCATGATACGGCCTTATATCCTCGAACGAAAAACTTTCCGATTCTCCGGCGAACTGTCGGTGCGGGGAGGCGTACCGTATCCCGAACAGTTTATCGAAAGCTATATTTCCCGGCACGGCGTTCCGGCTATCGAACCCAACTACCAAGGAATGCAACCGCAAAGACCGGAAGCTGTGCTCCTTCTCATCCGATGTTCCTGCCGCAGTTCGAAATCCCGATATTTCACAGCTTGATAGCCGCAGGGGATCACGCCTTTGAAATTTCCGGGTGCGGGATGCCGATTGAATTCTTCACACTGATTGTTGCGTCACTAAATCGGATCTGCCCCGCACCCGTTTTTATGAACCTAAACTTTACTGCCCTATGAAACTTCCCGGTCCTCTCATCGAAATTCGCAAACGCGACCTGCGGCAATTCTTCACCGACTTGCGCGAGCGGGAACACTACATGTACGCCATTCTGACGAAATCCCCGCAAAGTGTTTTCCGCATCGTAAAAAATTCGGACGATTGGAACGAGCCGAAGGCAGCCTACACGATCAAGGAATTTCTTGCTTCTCTCGGAACGTTCCACCACAAAAAAGACGGCTTTTGCTGCTATTTCTCCCTTTATTATTTTCGGGACGAGCGGAACGGGGATATTCCGGACGAGGCGCCGAACGATGGAGAAGCAACAGAAGAATGGATTTATTTGGAGGATATGCGCCCCGAATCCTTCATACTGGAATTTCCTTATATCTTGGCCTATATCTGCCGGAATGCAATTCTCGCAAATGCTCCGTTCCGGTTGGATAGGGAAACTATCAAACGGTACGGTTTTACCCGCGAGGACGTGAAGCGTCTGCGCGAACTGCTGACACGGTGTAATGAGCGCATCATCGCCGAACTGCGGGCCGAATACGCCCGTTTGGCGGCTATCGACTGCCTGCACGAAGCCTCCAGGAAGAAGCCGGGGCCGAAAAAGGAAAACCCGGGGCCGCCGCGGCAGCCCCGTCCGAGAATCCGTCGCAAGACGTTCGTTTCAACGAAAAAATAGCGCTATGACCATGTTCCACAACGGGAATACATAAGCAGACGGTGAATATGCACCGCATAAAGCGACCATTGACCTATCTTGCGGAGCAAAAGGGGCTGTCTAAGATTGGTTAGACAGCCCCGATAATTTTTCGTATTCCGAATCGCGGAATTTAGCCCGTGTGCTCAGAACACGACTATCATGCTGGGAAACGGCGCCGGCGCCGCCCCGTCCCCGAACCGCAGGCGTCCGCGTATAAACCGGATTTCGCGGGCCTTATGATAGATGAACTCATGAAAATAGCGGGTGTCTGTACGGGCGGGGATGAGCATCACGACCGTCGTCCGGGGGTTGCGTGCCTCACGCCAGCATTTGAACACCCAGTCGTAAATCGCCCTTCCGTAAGGCGGGTTGCAGAATACGGTCTCTCCGCTCCAGTCCTGCTCCAGCCCGTTGTCCGCTGCCGTGTAGAACTTTCCGCACTTGGCATTCGCCGCCGAGGCGCAGGGGTCGAGCGTGAAGCGGAACTCGGCGTCGAGCGTGTCGAAGAACGCCTGCGGGGTCGCCCAGTCCATCCTGGCGGATGAGAACAGGGCCGGGTTCAGTCGCTTCATTTCCTTACAACAGTTCGGCATCCAACAACGCTTTGGCCGATATTTCCACGCTCTGATGGCGTGCCCCGTCCCGTTCGATGATTTCCAGCCGCAGCACCTTGTCGTTGGGAATGGTGAGCTTGGGCAGGGCGAATACCGTGCGCTGGCGCTGATGTCCCCTCACGACGGCCGGGTCGTTGCATACGCGGAGGATTTCGAGCGCCGTCCGCTGCTGTGCCGTGCGCCTGGCCTGCCTGCGGTCTTCGACGACGAAACGCCGCGTATCCACTTCGAAGGAGATGTTCGTACCGTTCGAGATGCAGGTGTGAATGTATATCACGTCGTTGTGAACATAGATGCCCTTCACCTCGACTTCGATGCCGTATTTCTTCGTGCGGATACCCTTCGCGTCCGTGCGGTTTTGCCGGTATATGTCGCTCAGCAGCCGCTTCACCGTCGCGGGCTTCTCGCGCCCCACTTCGCGCAGCAGCACGCGCCCCTCCGGGGCCGTAGCCGCCGGCTGCGGGACACCCGCGGCAGACGGCCTTTCCGCTTCGTGCGGCTGCGGTTTCTGCGCCGTGAGGTTGACGGTCGAGAGTGCCGGATTCTCGGCATAGCGGACGTCGAAGGTGAAGAATCCTCCGTCCTCGGTGATGACCGTCAGGTTGGTTTCGGCTGCGAAATTCCGCACGGCGGCCTTCACGCGCACGACGTTCTCGGCCCCGGCGGCCTTCCCGGCGATGATGTCCGTCGAGCCGATGTCGATGTACGTCACGGGCGACGGGAAAAGAATATGTACGGTTTTGGCGAATCCCGCTTCGATGCGCACGGGGCGAATCTCCTGCGGGGCTTCTCCGGCCGGATTCGCCATGCCCCTCGTCGTCGCAATCGCTGCGACAATCAAGGTCAGATAAATGAGGTTTCTTTTCATGCTACTGCTGTTTTGAAATCAATAATATGCGGTGGTCGGCCTTGAGGGTCACCTTCACCTCGCGGAGCTTCTCCGCGACGTAGCGGCTCGACGCCTGCAAGCCTCCGCGGGCCAGCTCGGACAGCACTTGCTGCCCGGCCGAACGGGTGATGTTGACGCTCGTGCCGGCCGTCTGGCCTGCGGAGGCCAGCGCCTCCTTGAGAGCCGTCCGCTCGCGGGAGTCGGGGACGTTGAGCCCCCTCTGCCCGTCCGTATCGTAAGCCGCGGCTTCGACGTCGAAGATGCGCCCGCCGTATTCCACGGACGATACGACGATTTGCAAGCGGTCGCCGCCGAGGGAGGCCGTGCCGTACAGCGGCGTATTGCGGGGTATCACCACCTCGTCGATGCGCACGTCCTCCAGCAGGCGGAGCTGCACGGTGCTGCCGGTACGGATGACCTGCGCCCGGGCGATGCAGGCCCTGACGGTCGGGATGTCGGTCTCGGGGGCCGCCCCCGCCGCCGTGAGGAACCCGACGTTGCGCTCGACGGTGAAATCCGCCCGCGGGTCGAGCGTCGAGGCTTCGACCTCGCCCTCCCGGACAGGCCGCATGACGGACAGCCGCGATTTCTGTGGCCGCTCCGGCCCAGCCTTCTCCTCCTCGGCCGCCCCGCCTCCGAGATACTTCCGCGCCAATTTGTACTGCTCCTCCGCGAGCTCCAGCGGGTCGGGCTGTCGCCGCTCGGCGTCGAGCTGCGCCTGCAAGTCCGCGAGCTGCTCCTTCAGGGCTTCGACCTCGGCATTGCGGGCCGGGGGAGCGTAGAAGTCCTGCACCTGCCGCCGCATGGTGCGGTTGGCCTCGGCGGCCCGACGTGCGGGGTCGTCGGCGGGTCGCTCCGCCCCGGCGGATTCGAGCCCGCCGTCCAAAAGCGAGAAGGCATCGTCCCCGAGGGTGAGCATCCGCTTCTGCTGCCGCTCGGCGTCGAGCTGCTCGGCGGCCTTGCGCTTGTCCGCGAAGGTCGCCTGTACCTTGCCGTCCGGAACGGTCGTGTTGATACCCGCAGCGCCCTCCTGCCGTGTGGGTCCCGGGCTGAACATCCACCAGATGAAATACACGACCAGACATCCGCCTGCGGCCGCCAGAAGCGCCGCTTTCAGTTTCCGCTGCCGCTCGTATGCGGCCGCCGGATCCCGCTCCGGCCTCGGGTTATTCGTCTCTGTCATATCCGTTTCATGGTTTTAACCGTGGAATTTCGATATGTCCGATTTCGATGCCGGGCATTTCCCGGAAGAGATACCACAGCCATGCGGCCATCATGAGTACGAGCAGCCAAAGCAGCACTCCGCCCTTCGCCTGCGGGGAGATGCCGCCGAGCCGCCGGAAGATGCGCCGCCGCACCCGCCGGATGCGACAGCGCGGGGTGTGCGCTCTAACGGTCATAGGTCTGAAAGTCTTTGTTTTCGAGGATGTTCAGGTTTTCGATCATGAACCCCTGCGGGTTGTTGTCCGAGCGGGAGACGTTCACCAGGCGGCAGGCCGTCACGAGCGACCGCTCCGTGACGGTACTCTCGCGCAGGATGCGCTGCCGGGCATAGGTCGTCACCTCGTAGGGATAGCGGTCGAAGTCGCAGCGTATGCTGTCCACCTTTATCATCTGCGAGATGTTGCCCGCGATGAGTCGGTTGAAGAATCCCTTCTCCTGCAAGACTTTGTAGTAGGACAGGGCGCTGCGGTCGGCCATCTGGAGGGCCCGTCCTACGTTGGATTCGATGGCCGCCTTGTCGGGCGGGAGGGTGAAGAAGAGCTCGTGGAAGCGCCGCACGTGCTCGCGGGCTTCGACGGGTCTGTTCTGCGCGAGGTCCTGCGAGAGGGCGACCATCAGCGAGCGCCCGCCGTCGAGGACATAGATTTTCTGCCGCTGCCGCTCGGCGAACGAATAGGACATCCAGACGGCCGTCACGGCGACGGCGGCGCATATTCCGGCGAAGACGAATGCGTACATGCGCAGCTGCCGGAATGCGGTTTCGATATTTGTCAGAGACTTGAATTCCATGATAACGGATTGTTTTATTTTCGGAATATGAGCCGTGCTCCGGCCGCGATGCCGCGGCCCGCGGTTCTGGTTCCTTCCCAGACTACGGAGCCGGCGCCTTTGGCTCCGGCCCATGCCTTGCCGGCCACCCACCCGGCCCCGCCGCTCAGGAGCGACGTGAACTGCGAGACGGTCTTGTTGTAGGACATGAAGCCGTTGGCCTGCACGACCCACGAGGCGATGGAGGGGATGCAGAGGTAGCCGCACAGGGCCACGAGCATGAAGATGAGGTTCACGCTGTTCGACCAGTCGAAATACCAGTTGTAATCCTGGCCTATCAGTTCGGCGTCGTGCTGCATGGCCAGCGACTGAAGGCGAGCGATAATTGCCGAGAAGAGGTCTGAGATGGGCAGCCACAGGTAGATGGAGATATACTTGGTGAGCCAGTGCGTGAGCGTGGACTGGAATCCGTCGAAGACGGAGATGGCGAAGGCGATGGGCCCGAGCAGCGACAGCACCACGAGGTAAAAGGTGCGCAGCACGTCGAGGATGACGCCCGCGGCCGCGAAGAGCAGTTCGAGCACCCATGCCAGACACCGGAAGACGATGCCCTTGACCGACCACGAGGAGCGCTCCTCGTCCATGCGGTCGAGGGTCTGCTGCGTCTGGGTGTCGAGGCCCAGCTCCCCGAGCTCGCGCTCCATCTCTTCGTCCTCGGCATAGTAGCTGTCGGGCGGCATCCGGTCGCGGTATTCGTTCTCGGCTTTCTGCCGCTCCTCCTGCCAGGCCCGCATGTCGAGCGTCTGCCCGTCCATGAGCGAATGCGTCGCCCGGACCAGCGGCGAGAGAATGCCGTTCAAGGAGCCGAGGACGAGCGTCGGGAAGAACATGATGCAGATGCCGAGTGCGAAGGGGCGCAGGAGCGGGAAAAGGTCGAGGGGCTCGGCGCGGGCCATCGACTGCCAGACGCGGTAGGCGATGTAAAGCAGGGCTCCGATGCCGGCTATGGCCGTGGCGACCTTGGCCATCGGGTAGCACAGCAGCATCATGTCGTCGTAGAGGACCCGGAGAATCCGATGCAGATTCTCCGAGAGGGAAAGCGTGTGTACCATACTACCAGTAGCGTTGTTCATCGGTTCCGTAGAGCGAGAGCACACGGTCGAGGTCGTTGCGGGCCCGGGCACGGAGGAGCGAGACGGAGATGTTCTTGCGCGTGTAGTAGCGTGCCAGGTCGCGGTGGCGGCGCAGCGTGTCGTAGACGCGCTGCACCACGTCGATGCGGTCTTTGTCCGTGAGGGACAAATCCGTGGGATTCACGATGTCCTGCAACTCCTTGAGCTCGCCGGCCGACTCCTCGATGATGCGGGCATAACCCGCGGCGATGGCCGCGAGTTCCGCCGGGGTGAAGTTCTCGTCGGAGACCATGCGCTTGTATCCCTCGACGTAGATGTCCGATATTTCGCCAACGATAAGGATGCTCTGCTGCACCTTGCGGGCCGTGCGTACGAGGTTGTTCACCGATTTCAGAGCATCATAGTATCGTTTCCCCTGTTCATATATTTTTACGGTCTGCTGAAAATTCTGAAGCATGGTCTGACCGTTCTTCGCGGCTTCGACAATCTGTTTGGTCGAATTGACGATACCCTGCGCGAGGTTCGAGGGGTCGGTGACGACCCACTGGGCATATGTGCTGCGGCTCATCGAGAGCAGGCACAGGCATAACAGAATGACTTTCGGTTTCATCGTTTTCATGTTTTTCGGTGTTCAAAACATCATCGTTTCATCCGCCGGCCCGGAGCCGGCAGTTCGGAAAGAGAGGATGCGGGCTCCCGGGCATTCGGCTGCGGTGTCCGGTGCGGGGATTCCTGCCGTGCGGAGATCTGTTCCCGGTCCGACGCCCCGAACAGACGGTCGGCGCAGGGGCGCCGCCCGGCGATGCGTGCGAGCCGTGCGTCCAATTCCCGGAAAGCGGCTTCCGCTTCGGCAAGCTGCTCGGCCCGGGGACGCCCGGGGTGGATGTCGTACTTGTCGAGCAGCTGCCGGTTGACGCGGGAGTCGTCGATGCGCTCCGGAGCGTGCGCCAGCCACGCCAGAATCTCCAGTTCGTCGGTCAGCTTACTCGTGTAGGTCGCCGGCAGGTGTACTCCCTCCATCCGCTCCAGCGCCCTTTCGGCGCTTCGCTGCATGTCGGTTTCGAGCCGTGCGATCTCTATATCCAGCACGCGGCGCTCCTCCGGCGGCACAGTCTCCCGCCGCTGCCGCATCTCCCGAATCCGGTCGCGGTCGACCTCCCAGCCGTGCAGGGCCGCGACATAACAGGAGGGCATCCGCCGTGCCGTGGCCAGGTCGCAAAGCTGCCTGAATATCTCGTCGGCATATTGCCGCCGCAGGATGCCGACGGCGGCCTCCAGCTCGGACGGTGACGGCGAGGGACGCCCGGCGTCGAACGCCACGGTCTGCGCCGTCTCCTGCAACAGGGTGTACAGGGCCAGAATCCCGAAAACGGGATTGTCCGTGTTCCCGGGCGTGCCGGCCAGCCGTCGTCCGTCCTTTTCGACAAGACGGGTCTTGCGCAGCGCCTCCATCAGCGCTTTCGTGTCTTCGGCGTCGACATCCCGGGGCTCGGCGAGGAATGTGTGCTTCCATGCGGCGAGCGTCGCCCCGAGCCCCGTGACGAGGACGCGCGAGCGGCGGTATTGCCCGACAAGCCCGGCGACACCCCGGATATTTCCGTCCCGCAGCAGCCCCTCGGCCTGCGACACGACGGAGCTCAGTTTTCGGACGTTTGCCATCTCCGAATTCCGGCGAAACAAATGCACCGGTATATCCCACCAGGCCATCTACGCCTCCTCTCCGTTGAAGTCGCACGCTTCGGACGCGATAGCATCGTCCTCCAGACGGCGGACGGCATCCTCGGGGAGGAAGCGTCCGTAGCAGCCGACGGTGAGCGTCTCGGCGGCCGCGTCGTAGATTACGCGGTTGCCGTCGTCGGCCCCGAGCCAGAGGCGGTGGCGGCGCAGCGAGACGATGCCGTCCTGCACGAGCCGTCTGTAGCAGAGCGCATGGTCGAAGACGAGGATGCGCCACATGCCGTCGCCGATGCGGCGTATCGAGGCCGAGAGGTTGTTCTCCGCCGAGAGCCACGAGCCGCAGATGCGGTCGGCGTCGAGTTGTTCCCGAAGGTCCGCCAAGGTGCGGATGACCTCGGTGCGGGTCCTGATTTCCTGCTGCAAGGCCGCTACGGCCGAAGCAGGCGTCGAAAGATTGTCATTCATGATGCTGAGATTTTGAGGTTCGTTCGAATGTCCCGCCCGGCACGAGAAGCAGCGCATCGGCCGCGGGGGTGTAAAAGAGATCGACCCGGCGTCCGCCGTAAGTCGTGTAGTGGATGCAGTCCCTGTAATGCAGGACGTGCGTCTCGGATGTGCTTCGTCCCGTGCCGGCGCCGCAGCGCGTGAGGGTGATGCGGAATTCGTCGCCGCACGGCGCGATTACGAGCCGCGTGTCGTCGAGCGTCGAATGCCATTTGCCGCACAGGGGACGGACTTTGTGGTATTCGTAATCGTAGAAGAGGCGGAAAGCTCCGAGCGTTGCGGCCAAAGCCAGCAGAATGCCGGCGCATATCCGAAGCAACTGTTTCATGGCTGGACGAGTTAAGATTCGGTTTTCGTGCGGTGCTCGCGGGCCAACTGCCGGATGGCGGCCTCGATGTCGCCGCCGAGTTTCTCGGCAAGGGCCATGACCTGCATCTTCTCGGTCTCCTCGGTGGTGTAGCACAGGTACTCTTCCACGCTCGTTTCGGTCGCATAGACCGCCGACTGCACGCCTCCGAGCCCTATCCACACCTCCTTGTAGCGGCGGCGGGGGTCGTTCGAGAGGTTGATGGAGAGAATCTGCGCCCGCTCCTTGTCGGTCAACCCCAGAAGGCGCTGTATGCCGTCGAACTTCGAGAGGTACTTGCGCTGGTCCAAAAGAATCTTGCAGTCGGCGTTGTTGATGATCGACTCCTTGACGATGGGTGACGAGATGATGTCGTCCACCTCCTGCGTCACCACGACCGCCTCGCCGAAATATTTGCGCACGGTCTTGTACAAATACTTGATGTAGGCACTCATATTGGCCGAGGTGAGGGCTTTCCAGCACTCCTCGACGAGGATCATTTTGCGGACGCCTTTCAGCCGCCGCATCTTCGAGATGAAGGTCTCCATGATGATGAGCGTCACCACCGGCAGCAGTGTGCGGTTCGAGGAGATGTTGTCCAGCTCGAAGACGATGAAACGCTTGTCCAACAGATCGAGCTGTTTGTCGGAGTTCAAGAGGTAGTCGTACTCGCCGCCCTTGTAGTAGGGCTCCAGCACGTTCAGGAAGTTTACGAGGTCGAAATCCTTCTCGCGCACGCGCTTCTGTTCCAGAAGCCGGTGGTAGTCGGTTTTCACGAACTCGTAGAAAGTATCGAACGAGGGCACGACCGAACGGTCGGCCTTGAGTTTCGAGAGGTAGAGGTTCACGGCATTCGAAAGGGCCACCTCTTCCGCACGTGTCGGTTCCTCGGATTCGCGCTTCCAGAGCGTCAGCAGCAGCGTCTTGAGCGACTCGCGTTTCTCGACGTCGTACACGCCGTCCTCGACATAGAAGGGATTGAAGGCGATGGGTGCCTCCTCGGTGTAGGTGAAATACACTCCGTCGCGGCCTTTGGTCTTGCTGCGGATGAGCGAGCAGAGCCCTTGGTAGGAGTTGCCCGTGTCGACCAGCAGGATATGCGACCCCTGCTCCCAATACTGCCGCACCATGTGGTTGGTGAAGAACGACTTGCCCGAGCCCGACGGGCCGAGGATGAACTTGTTGCGGTTGGTGATGACGCCGCGCTTCATCGGAAGGTCCGAAATGTCCAGATGAATCGGGACCCCCGACAGGCGGTCGGACATCTTGATGCCGAAAGGCGAGAGCGACGAGCGGTAGTTGGTCTCTTCGTTGAAAAGACATACGGCCTGCTCAAGGAACGTCAGGAACGACTCCTCGGAGGGGAAGTCCGCCTCGTTGCCGGGAATCGCGGCCCAGAACAGCACCGGCACGTCCACCGTGTTGTGGCGGGGCGTGCAGCCCATGAGAGCCAGTTGCGAACCCACGTCGTTGCGGAGGCGTTTGAGCTCCGCCTCGCTCTCGGTCCATGTCATGACGTTGCAGTGGCAGCGGACGCTGCGCAGCCCCTGCGAGTGCGCCTCATTGAGATACATTTCGATCCACTCCCGGTTGATGGCGTTCGCACGCGAGTAGGCCGCCAGCGAGGTCATGTTACGTGCCGTGGCTTCGAGGCGCTTGAGCGTCTCGTCGTGGTTGTCCAGAAAGACGAACTGGTTGTAGACATGGTTGCACGAGAGCAGCAGCCCCACGGGCGCCGCGAACGAGAGGCGGCAGTCCGAGCGGTCGGTCGAGAGGCGCTCGCAGCGGAAATCCGTCGCTACGCTCTGCGGCAGCGCATCCAGGTCGGAGAGCGTATGCATCGAGAGGTACTTGTCCCCGATGCGCATCACGCCCGGGTCGAGGCGGATGTCTTCATTGACGACCGCCTGCCGCTCGTCCGAGAGGGCGAAGTAGCGGGCCAGCAGCCCCGCGTCGTCCGCCGTGCCGACGATTTCGGCTTCCGTGAGCCGCTCGACGCGCACGAGGCCCGAATCGTTCAGGATACGCTCCATCTGCTCCGCGGCTTCCAGAAAGCGCGTCACGGCATCCGCGTCGCGCATCTCCCGCGGGATGATGAAGCCCCGGCACAGTACGGACGAGGCACTCGTCTGACGCATCCTCTCGGGCGTGGTCTTCGTAACGAACAGGTAGCACGAATGGCGCAGGTAGGGCCGCTCGTTGAAATGACGCTCGTAGGAGCGCGCGAGGAAGCTCCGCTCTTCCCCGTCGTTCGGGGTCGTATATCGCTCCTCGATGAAGAAATCCTGCTTGTGGACAACGGTGTAGTCCGGCAGGACCTTCAGGGCTGTGAGCCAGGCGCCGTGCAGCGCTTCGTACTCCTCGCACGTGAGGGTGAAGAGTTCGGGCAGCACGACCCGGTAGGCCGCCGTGATGTCGGCGAACTTCGAAACGATGCAGTGGTTCTCGACCTTCAGAAGCGGGAATTTCGATTCCAGCGTCGAGGTTTTCAGGGTTCCGCGCATAGGATTACGGTTTTACGGTTCGACGGGTACGGGCCATGCGGAGCAGCCGCCCGACGGCCCGGCGGTGGACGATGCGCCGCGGATGCTGACGCGAGGAGAGGAGCTTCTGGAGCCCGTGCGGGCCGTAGCGGCGGTTCAGGTGAAAGGTCCCCCAAACGAGGAGTGTCGCCGCAGCGACGGCCGTGAGGATGCAGATTCCCTGTGGCAGTCCCGCTGTGTGCATTCCTACGAAAAGAATAAAGACGCCCATCAATCCGCCGACGAACAAATAGAGATACTGTGAGGTGAGGCCCTTGAATTCCACTTTGCGGCCAGCGCCTTTGTTCACTTGGTATTCGGCCATCGTTTAGAGGAAGAACGAACGGAGGACCGTACCGACGATTACCAGAAAGACGCATGAGAGGAACAGCGCCGTGGCGCTCTTCGAGGCATCCGGGTCGCCGCTGTTGAATTTCGAATAGACTCGTACGCCGCCGACCAGACCCAGCACGGCGGCCACGGCGAAGATCAGCTTCGTGAGCGGGTCGAAATAAGAGGTGACCATGTTCGTCGCCTCGCTGATGCCGGCCATACCGTTGCCCTGCGCGAAGGCGGCGAATACGGAGCACAGGGACAGAATCGTGAAAATTGCTCTTTTTTTCATCGTACAGATAGTTTGGTTTGGGGTGTGAAAAAGGCCGCAAATGGCCCTTGCGGGCTGCCTGCGACCGCGGAAGAAGACACCTGATGGCATCTTCGGCGTAATCATCGGCTGCCTCAGCCGTATTCCTTATTCCATTTCATCGGTCGTCGTTTATAGGCTCAGACATAGGCTCGGATGTCGAAATCGGCGATGGCTTGCCGCTCCTCGGCTGTGGCGTCGCCCGTGACGATGCTTTCGCCCGCTTCTACCTCCCCGAGCATCGCATGAATCTCCGCATCGCGGATTTCTGCGCCGGCGGGCGGCAGAAGCTGCGGGCAGGTCGGTATAGCATCGGGTGCCTCCGGTTCCGATAGCTCGCCGTCCTCGCCGATCGAAGGCTGCACGACAAGGCCGTTCCACGGCTGCATCATGGACTTCTCCTCCGAAGCCGGGGCAAATATAGCATCGTCTTTTTCAGTCTGTTCCGGTGTCGTCATTTTGGCCGCTTCAGGCCGTCTATGGCCGGTAACGTAGTGTCGGAAGACAATCAGGGAGGCCGGCTCGGATGCCGGATGCCGCGGTGTCGGGATGTCCGTCCGTCCGGATTTAGGGTGACGACGCCTGCGAATCCGCAGGCACAGCCACGGCAGGGAAGCTCCGAGGAACACGGACAGCATGCAGAACAGCAGCGTTTCGGAATCGAATCGAGAAAGGACCATGATGAATGAGATTCGGGTTAGACGAGAGTTTCCTGATTCCGGACCTTGTACAGCCTGTTGATGTCGTCCCGGAACACGGCGATATGGTGCCGGAGGATATTGTCTACGAAAGAGGTGGCCGTAAGGCGCCGCCCGCCGATTTTGCGGACAATATCCAGAATCGTGCGTTTGGTCTCCGCACTGACATAGAGCGATGCCCGGACGTCGTAATCCGCAGGAACGAGGAACGTGCGTTCGTAGTCGGGCAGGACGATACTCCTTCTCCGCCGGCTGTCGGGCGATGCTCCCGGAGCCGCATTTTCCGGGGCCGAGGCTTCCGTGGCAGGCTTGGCGGCCGTACTGCGGGCAGGACATTCCGCCCGGCCGATCTTGCCCGCCTCATGTTCCGGCTCCTGCACCTCCGGCGGGACGGCTACTTCCCGCGTGATGTCCGTCGTCTGAGGAACCAGCCCGGCAATCATCCGGCGCATCATCTCCTCGTCGACTTCGACTTTGGTTTTGCGTGCCATCGTTACCGGATATTGAGAATAGAGAGGATTTCCGCCGCGAGGGCTTCGATCTGCCCGTCGCGGGCGAAGGTGCGCTCCGGGGCCAGCAGTGTCGAGCGGCCGATGCCCGTACTGTCCGCCAGCAGCTCCCGGTTGAATTTCGAACGGTAGGGAACATGCGTCGCCATAAGCGGCAGGCCGAGTCTGCGGATAACCTCCTCGTAGCGGTCGTAAAGAGGCGTCCGCTCCCGGCGGTCTATCATCGTCCAGAAGAGCCGAACGCCCCCGAGCCGGAACGAAGCGTTGCGGACCAGACCGCTGTCGAGGCTCCGGGCGAAGGAGAGCGAACTCTCCATGACGACCTTATCGGCCTTTATCGGCACGAACACCTCGTCCAACGACGCGAGAAGCGGAAGGACGCCTTTGGCATTGACCGTTCCGGGCAGGTCGTAGAAGACAATCCGCGGGCGGTAGCCGCCTTGCAGGATGCGGTCGACCTCCCGAAGCGCGTCGGTGGGCATGCAGCGGACGACGGGCCAGATTCTGCGTCCCGTAGCCTTGAACTGCCGCACCATGAGCAGCTTGTAATAGTCGTTGTGCCCGACGGCCTCCAGCTCCCGTTCGCGCTGGGCATGAACAGACCACTGGGGATAGTCGCAGTCCACGACCAGCACGTCGTATCCGACCGTGTAATGCAGGTAGCTGGCCAAAAGCACCGTGAAGGTCGACTTTCCCACGCCGCCCTTCTGGTTGCAGACCGAGAGGCTGAAGTACCTCTCCGGTTCCCGATTCGATGATTCCATTCTCTCTGTATTTAAGTGGTTACATATTCATTGCGCGATTCGCGGATATCCAGATTTACAGAAATATATATTTCTTGATTCCCGGAAATCTGGAAATCCAGAAATCCGGAATGCTCCGGATAACCGCATATTCCTCCGCTCCGATATTTCTCTCTTTGCAGACAGAAGCGTTGATTCGCATCAATCCGGCTGCAAGATAATACGTCGTCCGGCCCCTGCTTCCGAGAGTCCTCTCCAGGCCGTCTATGGCCGGTAACGGCGCTTTTTTATCCCTGAAAACCATCGTAATATTGCACCCGGAACCGACCCGGCGTCGGGAACCGCGGCGGAGGATTCCGAAAACTTCGGGAAGAGATTCTCCGGCGCGGATTCTTCGCCTCACATGAGGCGAGCGAGCTGTGTCTTTGTATGCCGAAAAGTTTTTCGACATACAAAGACGCTCGCTCTGCGAGGCCGGGTGGCGTTCCCGAGTCACGCCACTTTAACTACCAAACACTATGACAACCGCTAAAAAGAGAACCGGACGGCCTACAGCCACCGCTCCCCGCATCCATCGGTACAATTTCAAGCTGACGACAGAGGAAAATATTCGCTTCAGACGGATGCTTGCTGAAGCCGGCTTGGAGCACAACCGCAGCCGATTTATCGTCAAAAGGCTCTTCGCCGAGGAGTTTGTTGTTGTCAAACGCGACCCTTCGAAAGTACAATTCATCGCGCGGCTGAACGACTTTTACTTCCAATTTCAGCACATCGGAAACAACTATAATCAGATTGTAAAGGCTATCAACGCCCACTTCTCCAATATCGCAATCCCGCATCAGATCGCCGCATTGGAACAACGAACCCGCGAGCTGAAAACCCTGAGTATCGAAATTCTGAATCTTGCTAAACGAGCTGCGGAATGGTTGCGAATATAAGGTCGGGTTCCTCGCCCGGCGGGGCTTTGTATTACAACAAGGAAAAGGTAGACAAAGGCGAAGCCGAAGTACTCTTCCGGCAGAAGATGCTCGAACCGTTCGATCGGTACGGACGTTTCGACATCGACGTCTGCATGGAGAGCTTCGTGCCGTATCTCGAAGCCAACCGGAGAACTATCAATACGGTTTTCCATACTTCGCTGAATCCTTCGCCGGAGGATAAACTGACCGATGAACAGCTTCGGGACATCGCCCGCGAGTACATGGAGCGCATGGGTTACGGCGAACAGCCCTATATCGTTTTCAAGCATAAGGATATCGCCCGTGAGCATCTTCATATCGTATCGTTGCGGGTCGATGAGAACGGTCGGAAGATCAGCGACTCACACGAATACGACCGTTCCATGTCCGTATTGCGGGAACTGGAGCGGAAATACGGTCTGCATCCGAGCGTCAAGGGGCAGGAACTGACGGACGGGGAGGGTTTGCGGAAGGTGAACTATCCCGAAGGAAATGTTAAGCGGCAGGTGTCGTCCGTCGTGCGGGCGTGCCTGCGCGATTACAAATGCTCCTCCTACGGAGAGCTGCGCACGCTGCTGGAGCGGTTCAACGTCTCGGTCGAGGAGCGCACGGGAATCGTCGGCAGGCGAAGTTATGCCGGAATGGTTTACGGAGCTCTGACCGACGACGGATACGGCATCGGCACGCCGTTCAAATCGAGCCGCATCGGAAAGGATGTCGGGTACGATGCCCTGCAAAAGTATTACGGAAAGTCGAAGGCGGCATTGAAGGAAGAGGGAGCGCTCGACCGCCTGCGGCAGAACGTCCGGGATGCCATGAACCCGAACGATTCGCGGGAGGAATTCCGGCAACGACTCCGGGCGGACAATATCGATGCGGTATTCCGCATCAATCCTGCGGGAAGGATTTACGGCGTAACGTTTATCGACCACGAGGCCGGAATCGTCGCCAACGGTTCGCGGTTGGGAAAGGGATTCTCGGCCAATGCCTTCAATGAACTGTATCCGGCACTGAAAGAGACGCGGCAGATTGCAGAACAACACTCGGAACAGAACCTCGAACAACGAAATCATACGGCAAATCCGATTTCGGGGGCGGTGGATACGCTGCTGGAGTTGGCCGACACCCGGGCTTATGAAGAACAGCAGCAACAGATTCGCCGACGTAAAAAACGGCAAAGGCGCAGGTTTCATTGACCATCGAAAACGGAGTGCATGCGTGCCCTCTCATTCGTAGTGGTCTTTTCCGTTCCGTTGCGGCGGTCTGCTCGGCCGCAGCCTTTTTCGACGTGTTGTCGCCGCAGGCAATGAACAGAAGCGCTCCGCACAGCGCGGCCGCATGCAGCGAATGTAAAGTGTCGTGTTTTATTCCGTTTATGCGTTTTAATCGAAATATCGGTACGTATGAATCCGGTACGGGAAAATTTCGGTGACGAAAATTAGGTATTCAGCCCTGGTCTCGTTATACCTAAAAATACTGATATGCCTTGTCCGTTATCCTATGATATCTTGCTATTCTATATTCTATCATACTCAGACACAACGAACTGAAATGCGCATATTCAATCACTATAATTGAGTATTGTTTACATTTGTCGCTTACGGTACTTTTGCAATGATAAATTGTAAGTCAAACGCAAATTAGAATTCATGAAGAAAACTCTGCTCGTCACACGATTTATTATATTCTGTGTGATTTTCGTGGGGGGGGGAATTCCTGTCCATGCGTTCGGACAAGGTAATCCGTCTTCATCTCACGACGTGCGGCTCACGGTTGTCGACAAGGCGACAGGTGAGCCACTTTCTTTTGCTACCTGTTTTCTGAAGCCTGACGGCGGCGGCCGGGAGCAGGCCGTTGCGACCAACGCTAAAGGCGTCTGCACTTTTCCCCGGTTGTCGCCGGGGCGCTACGAGTTCCGGATTCTCTGCTGGGGACAGGAACTGAAACAACCTGCACTGAACATCACTCCTGCGATAACCTCCTATACGGCCCGTGTGAATCTTTCGCCGTTGATGATTCAGGAAGTCGTCGTCACGGCGCAGGAATCCAAGGGACTTTCCACAGCCTCGGTCATCGGCGAGACGGCCATTCAGCATATTCAGCCGTCGAGCATCGCCGACGTGCTGGAGTTACTTCCGGGCGGTAAGGCTTCCGATCCTGTCTTCAGCGCACCGCAGTCCATTCATATTCGAGAGGCGGAAAATCCCGTAAGCTCCGATTATTCCACCAATTCGCTCGGTACGCAGTTTCTAATCGACGGTGTACCTGTCAATACGGACGCCAACATGCAGTCGTCGCCCAATTTCACGACCGTAGGTTATAACATGGGGTTCATGAACGCCGGAGTGGATATGCGCTCGATCTCTACGGACGACATCGAGTCCATCGAGATCGTCCGCGGCATTCCGTCCGTGGAATACGGAGACCTGACGACCGGTTTGGTGAACATCAAGCGCAAACAAGGCGGTCATGATTTCAATGCGCGTATCAAGTCGGACATGAACGGGAAGCTGGTCTATGCCGGCAAAGGCTTCGAGTGGGGCGATGCGGACAAACTGACCATGAATGTGGGTGCCGACTGGCTCGATTCTCGGGCAGATCCGCGCAACAACCGTCAGAACTATCAACGGGCTACGGCGCAGTTTCGCCTGAACAAAGTCTGGACTACGAGCCGTAACTTCCGCTATTCTTTGGGCGGCAGCGTGGAATATACCGGGTCGTTCGACAACGAGAAGGAGGACACGGACATCGACCAATACGAGGGCAAACCGCTCGAAACCTATAAATCGAAATACAGCAGGCTGTTCGCCAAGGCTGACTTCTCGATGTCCGCAAAGGAAAAATCGTTCTTCCGGAGACTGGACCTTACAGCATCTGTAACCTCGGAATGGGATAAAATCGAACGATGGCGTTATGTCGGCATCGGGGGCAGTTCCGTCGGTTACATAAAATCCGTCCGAAACGAGGGAGAATACGACGTGTCTTTCATCACGGACGACTACGAAGCGTGGCTCGACGTGGACGGAAAACCGTTCTACGGTTATGCCAAGGCGATGGCGACGTTCGGAGCCGAAACAGAAAATACGTCGCATATTTTCAAGTTGGGCGTCAACTGGTCGATGAGCAAGAACTACGGCGAAGGATATCTGTTCGACCCGCAGCGCCCCTATTCGCTGGACATGGATTTACGCCAGCGCCCGTTCGACCTCGTTCCGGCGTCGCACCAGACGGCGTTCTTCCTCGAAGACGTATCGAACGTCAGGGCAGGGAAATTCGATATCGAATGGATGGTCGGTCTGCGTGCTTCCACGATGCTCAATTTGGGCGACGACTACGATCTGAACGGCAAGGTCTATTTCGACCCGCGTGCCAACCTGCGTATCGGGCTTCCGTCGTTCCGAATCGCCGACCGTGATTTCCGTATCGAGCTCGGCGGCGGTGTGGGCTGGCATACCAAGATGCCGACTCTTTCGCAGCTCTTCCCCAATCCGGTTTATATCGACCTGATACAGTATCGCGGCGACGATTTCGCCAATATGCGCGTTTACAAGGTCGATCCTGCGAATTACGGGCTCGAGGCGGCCCGAAATTTCAAATGGGAAGTCGCCGCAAACTTCGAATATGCCGGAAACTCGCTTTCGGTGACCTATTTCCGCGAGGATATGAAATCGGGATTCCGTTCCATGTCGCAGTTCGACGCCTTCACCTACAAGGATTACGATGAGACGCAGACCTATTACGGCCCCGACGGCCGTCCGGCTCTTTCGGCGACGCCCTTTACGGAGAAAACGTGGTTCCAAACCTGGTCGACCTACTCTAACGGCAGTCGTACCCAGAAGGAAGGTATCGAGTTTACCTTCGCCTCGGCGCGTATTCGTCCGATTCGCACGCGGCTGATCGTCAGCGGTGCTTATTTCCGTACGCAGTACAATAACAGCATGCCGGTTTACGAGCTGCCTTCCGTGCGTGTAGGCAGCGATCCGTTTCCGTATATCGGCCGTTATGACGACGACGACGGTTACCTGCGCGAATCGTGCAACACGAACTTTACGACCGACACGCAGATTCCGCGGCTGGGACTGATTTTCACGACCTCGTTCCAGTGCATGTGGTTCACCGGAACGGAAATCATGTATGTCGATCCCAATCCGGTCGCCTACATGGGTTACGACAAGGTGTGGCATCCGTTCACCGAAGCGTCCGCAGCGGACGGTATCCTGAGCCAGCTTATCCGCACGAACGGTTCCGCCGACCGGTTCACCTACGACGAGGTACCGTTCTGCATGAACATCAACCTGAAGATTACCAAAAAGATTTTCCGCGACAAATTGTCGCTGTCGGTATTCGCCAACAAACTGCTCGATTATACGCCCTCGTACCGTCGGGATAACGGGCAGTTGACGCGACGGTACGTCTACCCGTACTTCGGCATGGAACTCAACATCAAACTCTGAAAACCATGAAACGATACATAGTTATACTCTGCGCTGCCGTTGCGGTATGTCTGCTCGGCGGATGCGAAAAGAACGAAGACCAAAATATCTGGACGGACCTGACCGTCCGGCTCGTATGGCCCGAAGGATATGAGGCGGCCGCGTGGGAAATCGAGCGAGATTCGGCGACGAGCTTCATCACCAATCAGAACACCAAGGAGTTGTTCGAATTCCCCGCATTCGAGAATGACGAAGCAACGATCCGCATTCCCAAGGGATATTATCTCGTCGGCCTGCGTATCTCCGCGACGCTTCCCAACGGACAAAAGCAAATTCTCGACAGCACCGGCCACCGGAGCCCCGACGATCCGCTCTATTTCATGAACGATACCGAAACGCTGACGCTCGAACTCGCGGTAGGTGTTTCCCAAAATTAAGTTGCGATGAACGAAAAACTCAAATACACATTTTTGCTTTTGGCTGCCGGTCTCTTTTCCGTTCCGGCCGGAGCTCAGATGCGCACCGATACGCTGACGATCAACTCCCGCGCGCGCCTGCACGGCGAAGCGGTGAACGCCATCGGAGCGTTCGTCTACGACGACTCTCCGGCTGCGGCGCTCTACCGTTACAACTCCTCGCTGACCGAAGTCGGTGCACGTCTCGACTGGCGCGACGAAGAGCAGGCTCTGTTGCAAGCCGAAGGCTCGGGACTGCTCACCGGGTCGTTCGAGGTGGATTCCTACCTGAAACTCAATGCCAATTCGGCGGCTTTCGCAGGAGTCGAATACACCAACGGTGAGAAGCGAAACGTGCTGTGGAACAGCACCTCAGATTTCATGTTGCTTTATCCCTACATCGTGGCTGATTCCATCGGCGGCGACCTGCGGACCGAACAGTATCGTTTCCGGGGCGGCTATACACGGCAGGACGGGCGGGTGAACTACGGATTGCAGGCTTCCTACCGGGCGCTGCACGAATACCGGCAGGCCGACCCGCGCCCGCGCAGCCGTGCTACGGAGCTCACGGCCGACCTCTCCGCAGGTTATCTTTTCGAGCGTTACTCGCTGACCGGAACATTCGGCCTGCGGGTCTATAAGCAGGATCAGGATGTCGACTACTACTTCGAGGGAGGCCGCAACACCATCCAGTTCCATCTGCTCGGACTGGGCGCTTACCACGGCAAATTTTCGAGTGCGAGCGATAATGCCATGAGTACGAACTACAAGGGTACGGCCTATAGCGGAGCCGTAGTGCTGGCTCCGCGCGGCGGGAACGGATGGTTCGCATCGGCGAAGTTCGACGATTTCACCGTCAAACAGTATATCGTCGCGGCGAACGATACGCCATTGACAGAGCTGAACGTGCAACGACTTTCGGGGGCCGTGGCCTATAGGAACAGTTCGGCGCGTATGAACTGGGGAGTAGAAGCCGCGGCGGAATACGAGCTGCGACAGGGGACGGAGATGGTGCTCAATAATACCGCGGGGTACGACAATTACATCCTCGGAGAATTTACCATGTATCGAAACCATATCAGCCGCGGGCATGTGAAAGGGTCCGTGGAGTGGAAGCGCGAGGCACTCACCTGGTCGCTCCGGCCCGAGGTATCGTATTACCGCACTTCGTCCGAATACCTCTATCCGCACCGCGATATGGAATTTTCGCACCTCACAGCCGGTGCCGAAACGGGAGTCGTATGGCTCCGTGACCGCTGGCTGCTCGATGCGGGTGTCACCGCCGCCTACACGCCCAACCTCTCCTCGTCGCTCACGCTCCCCGAATCGCTGAATACCGACCCGAATGCGAGCATGCTTACGCTGGCCCCGGAGGTGACTCACATTTTCAGTCGTCTGACGACGGACTACGCCACCGCGATGCTGCGCCTGCGCGGACAATACGAAATCAACCGCACGGTGGCCTTGTTCGCCGCCGTGAAATGGTACACGCACCGCTTCCGCGGAGGACTGACCGACAACATACTCGCCGTGACGCTCGGTGTAAACTTCTAAAAACGATACAGAATGAAAACGATACGAAAATTCGCATTATTGATGACGCTCGCAATGTCCGGTGCGGCCTGCACGACCGACGACACGGACTCGGCGGCATTGGAGGTATCTACCGACAAGGTGCTGGTATATAGTGCCGAAGCGACGGAAGAACCTTTTACCGTCACATCATCTCAGCCGTGGTCCATTCAGACCGACGATGCCGGATGGTATTCGTTCAGCGCCACGAGCGGAACAGGAACGCAGAAGCTCACCATTTTCATCGAAGCCAGCGAAGAGTTCGATATCCGTACGGCGACATTCACCGTTCATGCCGGTTCGCTTTCCCGAACCGTAGCCATCGAACAGAACCGCAAGGTCGGCGTGGAGATACAACAGGAGAATTACGAAGTGGCGGCCAAAGGCGGCACCGTGGAGATTCAGGTCGGTGCGAATATCGAGTACGAAGTCGAAATCCCCGAAACGGCGCAGGCATGGCTGTCGGTCGCCACGACCAAGAGCTCTCGCGGACTGACGGTCGAAAATTTGCTTTTCCGCGCCACACGCAACTATTCGGGCGAGGAGCGCAGCGCGGAGATTGCAATCACTTCGGAGACCTATGGCGTACACGAAACATTCACCGTCACGCAGCTTACGGACGGCATCACCGAGGCGTCCATCGAAGGTTCGAACTGCTACATGCTCCGGCAGAATGATACGAAGGCGATTCTCGTCACACGAGCCAACAACTTCTGGGACAGTGCCGACGGCGGGTTCAATACGGCGAACGTGATCGGCGAGAACGACGAATGGGTCGTGGACGTCATCTGGCAGGACCAGCCGGACGGCAACCTCATCCGTTTCCTCGATGCCGACGGCAACGAGGTAAAGCAGGCTTCCGGGACGGGAACCGAAGAGCCGTTCCGTATCCGGGCCAATGGCGCGAAGGGCAATGTCCTGATCGGTCTCCACCGTAAGGGTACCGAATCCGTATCGGGCAACTACCTTTGGAGCTGGCATATCTGGATCACCGACTACAACCCCGACGCCTGCGACGAGCGACCGTCTGCCGGAAAGTATATTTACGACGTGCCGGGAGGAGCCGTACACCGCTATGCCGGCGACGAATGGACGGGCGGCATCTATGCCGACGCCTTCATCATGGACCGCAACCTGGGCGCACTGAAAACCGTATGGGGCGGGAAGTCTGATCCGGAAGGTGTTTTCTTATATCAGTACGGCCGCAAAGACCCCATACCCGTACCCCAGGGATGTTTTAATAATACTATGACGGGGGCTACGTTCTACGATATCGACGGCAATCCGCTTGCCGAGGACGATCCGAACAATACGACCAGTCTGACGGTTGCGGACATCAGCCCGAAAGAGAAGACGCAGTTCGACTATTTCTATACCGTACAACACCCGGCTCAACTTATCTGGAGAAGGAACCGATATTGGAGTACGGACGAACAGAGGACGGGGACCTACCTGTGGCACAGTCCGATTCCCAATGCGGATACGCACGAGAAAAGCCTCTACGACCCCTGTCCCGAGGGGTGGAAACTGGCGGAAATATCGGCATTCGCGGATTTCTCTGTCGATGCGGACAATCCGGCAAACGGGACGGTCACCAAGCTCGACGACGAGAATTTCGAATATGCTCCGGCTAAAGCCGTATTTCCCAAATATGGAACGATGTATAACAATAGCCTCAATGCCACTCCGAAGTGGATGTTTCTACGTACTGTTTCCTATGTGCTGACATCGAATTCGTATTTGCTGAATATTTCAGAGAGTAGGGTCAGTCTCACCGATTCAGGTTATAGCACGAGCAATCGATACTATCCGGTTCGCTGTGTCCGCGATACGGACAGCGAACGCAATAACTAATTAATAATTTAAATCATTCTCAATTATGAAGAGAAATCTTCTTTTCATCGCTCTTGCAGCAGCTGCAATGACGATGGCGTCCTGTTAGGATGCGACCGAGTATGCGGAGAATCCCGAGGTTCCTGCCGTGCAAACGCTCGATGCGGCGTATATCCGCGCCAACGGTACGAGTACGGAAATCGACCTACCCGAAGGCGGGAACTACGCGCTCGAAACGGATGCCGACTGGCTGACCGTCAGTGCATCGACACGTGCCGGGGCTGCCAAAGCCGTTTTGAGCGCCTCCGTCAACGAGGCGTTCGAAAGCCGTCGGGCGACCGTTCGGGTCATGGATGCGCAGTCCGGTGCGGAACTTTACGTGCTGCCGGTCGTGCAGAGCGTCAGCAACGTTCTCCCGGGAGCGCTGGTATTCCAGGAGATTTTCTATACCTCCAACGCATTGGCCTCCACCGGAAAGCCTGCCACGGCACACGGAGACCAGTATTTTATGATTACCAATAACAGCGCTGATGCTGTCGATATCTCCGGACTGATGATCATGGAGGCGAAAATCAACTCCACGACGGAGAATATCGAATACACGGACGACATCCGTTCCTCCTACACTCCCGTGCAGACCGTGTACTGCATTCCTGCTGATAACGGGAAAATATTGGGCCCTGGCGAATATATTATCGTCGCCAACAACGCGCAGGACCATACGCCGGATTCGTTCGATTTGACTGCGGCCGACTATGAATGGTTCGACGAATCGACGGTCAGCAGCATGACGGATATCGATAACAAGGAGGTTCCCAATCTCGACATCTGGTTCACCTACACCAAGTCGCTCTGGATTCTCCACGACCGCGGATTCCTCGGGTACGCGATTGCCATGCCGCCCGCAGGCATGACCAAGGAGCAGTTCCTCGCAACGTACAAATGGGAGGGAACCTACATCAACCATACGCCGAAGGGAGACTATACGATGAAAATCACCAATGCGTACAAAGTGCCTAACGATTGGGTAGTCGACGCCGTGAACCTCAGCGTGCCGGGTTCCTTCTACACGCCTTCGTTCGGTGCGACGGTTGATGCCGGATGGACTTATTGCGGTTCGATGGATCAGGATCCCGACCGTTACGGAAAATGCGTACAGCGAAAATACGCTGACGACGGCATGACGTTGGTCGACACTAATAACTCGACCAACGACTTCATCCCCAACGCGACGCCTTCTCTGTAAGCGATATCGCTGAAAGCAACGACGCCGGGACGACATTGTTCGTCCCGGCGTTTTTCCGATAAGCCCGGCAAGCCGTAGGTTCTTCCATGAGTCTATGGGACGGAATGGTTATTCGTCCGCCTTCGGGAGTTTGAATCCGATAGGACGGGCCGGTCGGCGGGCTTTCGGAGCCTTTACCGACAGGGCCGCGATGGCTTCGTAGATATTGTCCAGCTCCCTGCGCATATCTTCCGAAAGGTCGTTCACCGCTTCGGCGTTATCTTCGTCGGCTCGCTCCAGCAGGGCCAGTTTCGCACGGATTTCGGACAGCTCGGCCGTGATGGTCGAAGTCGTCATGATGTAGTTGCGCATGGCCACGAAAGCATCCATAATCCGGATACTGACTTGTATAGCCGTCGGACTACGTAAAACAGCCGAAAGCATGGAAACTCCCTGCTCGGTGAAAGCGTAAGGACGTTTACGTGTGCCGCCCCAACTTGATGTTCCATTTTGGAATATCAAAAATTCCTGTTCTGTCAGTTGAAACATGAACCGTTCCGGAAAACGTTCGATATTTCGCTTTACAGCTTTATTCAGATTGCCGGTCGTAACGCCGTAAAGTTCGGCCAAATCACGGTCGAGCATCACGCGCTGGCCGCGAATTTCGTAGATTTTGCTCTGGATTGTAGCGAGTTCTTCCATGAATAAGTTTGGGCAAATTCCTTCCCTCAGCACAAATATAGTCGCTTTTTCGCAAAAAGAAAGACGAAACCGCTGCGTTTCGTCTTTCCTATTCTTTTTTCGCCGGATAGTTTATCGGTGCGAAGAATTCGGCAAGAGTAATATTGTAAAATTCGCAAAGTATTGACAACGAAATAGTCGTCGGATTTTTACTCCCGTTCTCGAAATGGAAAACATCTAAGCCCGTGTGTTCAATCAAATCTTCTTGCGAAAAGCCGTGAATAGCACGTAATTCTTTCATCCGAGCTATTATTAATTCGGATAACTTTTTATCTGTGCGTTTTGGCTTTTGGGATTTCACTTTACAAAAATGAGGGCTCTACGTAATTTTCTACTCTGTCTATATAGACAGATTTAATTTTTTCACTATATTTGCAAATGAAAACCATGCATCTAAATGCAGAAATTATGCTAAATTTGCGATTGAATAGCTCGGCATAGCCGACCGACATAACAATATAAGGGGTAAACAACTCTTTATACCTAACGACAAACATAGGAACCTCTTTCGGGAGGGTTTGAAGCTGGTATAATGGTTGTCAGTCCTTGTTATGTCCTGCTTGCATTTAGCGAGCAGGGCGGCAAGGGCGCAGGACAGCTTCCAGTTTCGGGTTTCCTATGACCTGTCGTTAGGGGCTGACACCGCGCCCTCTTTTTATTTTATTATGGGCGCATCATCCATAATCAACCCGATTACCGTCATGCGCCATCATTTGCAGAGTACAATAAATTATACGGATTGCATCTGCCGCCCGAACACCGGCAGGCGGAATCGGTATGTGCGGTTGAGTATTTACAATCGTTTCATTTTCATATTAACGGATGCTTATTCACGGCTTACCACAGGCTCGAACGATACCTCCGTCGCACAATCAGGTGCGGCGGAGCCCGAGCGCATGAGCCGCACTGAACCAATCGCTACGCGACTTTCCGAATGCGAATCAACCGAGGCCGAGGTACAATATCTCAAAGGAAACAGCAGCGTTCGGAGGTCGCGTTTTTCGCGGCATGGTATTCCGGCTGTCAAACAAAACTACCAGGGAATACGACCACAACGGTCGGGAATCATGCCTCTTTTTACACGATACTCCGGCTGTAATTCGGGTATCCCTTATAGTACCTGCTATGACAGTAGCCGGGAATCGTGCTTTGTGGCGGATAAATTGCGGATGCGGTCATTGCTCGATTGGATTTTTCAGAATAAAATCCGTGTGAAGTTGCGTCACCAATTTTTTCGTGGTGATACGCATCCGTTAATTTCGGCATATTTTGTGTTCACAGAATAATTTAGGATATTTGCAAGGAATAATTTAGAATATTTGCAAGACAATGCCGGAGTCTGATACGGACTTACATCGTCTATATCGAGATAAAAACGCCACCTAACGTTTCCTCCGGCATTGTCTTCTCTTAAACGATATACTCTCACAAAAAGGGACGGCCTCCCGATTAGTTCACGATAAGTTCGTTGCTAAATCATAATCACAATCCGGCCGTCCCTTTCTTATATTAAATATTAGTTCATGTTTTATCGAACAGATGCGGAAACAACACAGCCGCAAGAGGAAGGTAATCGCCTAAATCTTCGCGCAACAGTTTCAGGCAACGCTGAATTTCGCGTGTCACTTTCCTTACTGAGATGTTGTGTTGTTTGGCAATTTCCTGATAGGTCTTGTCTTCAAAACGGTTGGCGATGAAAATCTGCGCCGCGAGTTCCGGCATTTCTGCCAAACGGCGCCGGAATATATCCTCCACCTCCTGCCGGAAGAGAATTTTTGCCAAATCGCACTCTTCGAGAGCCTCCAGATTTTCACGGATATTCCTCAGTCCGATTCGATATATTTGTTGTTGCGTCTGCAAATGCTGCTGACGCTCGCGCAGTGCATCAATACATTTGTGGCGAACGATTCCGAGAATATAGGCAGGAATATTTTCTGTATTCATACTTATTTCTTCACGTTTTTCCCAGAAGTACATGAAGCAATCCGTTACCAAATCCTCGGCCAATACCTTGTCCCGAAGATAGGAATGCGCAATGACGATGAACCGCGGTTTGTACTCGGCATACAACCTGTCGAATTCCTGCATATCCATCTTCTGAACCATTTCGTTCGGGTCGTTACGATTTTTAGATTCCAAAGATAAGATTTATTCCGATAAAAATCGCACATCAATTTGAAAAACGCGCAAATTGTTGTATTTCAATTTAATATATTTATGAATATTTTCTTGAATTTTCTAAAAATATTTATTTGCAGAAAATGAGCGAAAAAGGGGGTAAACATACCCCCGCTCAACCGACTATATATAAAACGGACAGAAAATAAAACTGCGATTATTCGACAATACAATGGAACAGGAACTCTTATTTAAATATTTCCGGGGAGAAACGACACAGGAAGAAGAAAGACGAATTCTTTCGTGGATAGAGACGTCTCCGGACAACCGTAAAGAATTCAGAAAAGCTCACGTACTCTTTGCCGGACTGGCACTTTATACACCGACACATAAGACATCTCGTCAGGCAATCACGCAAGGCCGTCGGATTTGGCTTCGAATTTCACATTATGCGGTTCATGTCGCCGCAGTTGTCGTTTTGGCGGTGGGTGCGGCGTACTTCGGCAAGACATATTATCATCGCTCGTTGTCGCAGCAGGAAACGACAATCAGTGTTCCTGCGGGACAGCGGATGCAAATGACGTTGGCGGACGGGACGCAGGTTCAGCTCAACTCAGGTTCGATTCTCGAATATCCGGTAGTATTCGCCAACGAATCGCGCCGGGTCAAGCTCTCGGGCGAGGCCATGTTCGAGGTCGCTCCCGACGAGCGCCATCCTTTCATCGTCGAGACGTTCGCCTCGGATATTCAAGTTCTCGGTACGAAATTCAACGTGCTGGCAGATAAGGAACGAGGCCGGTTTTCGACCACGTTGGTCGAAGGCAAGGTGAAGGTTTCCAGCCGAATCAACCCTGCGGAAACATTCATCATGCAGCCCAACGACATGGTGACACTGGCAGATGGGAGACTCTACAAAAAGCGGGTATCCGATTTTGCGGATTTATGTTGGACGGAAGGTTTGATTCACCTGAAGAAAATGCCGTTCGAGGAGCTGATGAGCACTTTCGAACGAGCCTTCGACGTAAAGATAGAAATCGAGCGTAAAACTATGCCGCAGATTAACGTGATGAGCGGCGAAATCCGCATATCCGACGGAGTGGATTATGCGCTTCATGTGTTGCAGATGGTATCAACCGAATTTACCTATGCACGCGACGAAAAGACGAATGTGATTGTGATTAGATAATGTGATTGTGAATTTAGCCACAACTTATCCAAGTTGGATCTTAATGTAGTTGGCCTATGAGAGAATGACGGTTTATTTATGACCTTTGGCTATTATAAAAAATGGTCTGCGAATCCACCTAATTCGCAGACCGAAGATAATAGTCGACTTAAAACTTTAGTAACCTATTATCCTTAATTCTACAAAAGTATGGAAAAAACAGGATTCACCAAAATCGGAATGCTGTTTCGACTTGCCTTACTTGTTTGTTTGAGCTGTGCTATGCTCTCGGCAAAAGCACAGACCGCCCGCGTGACGCTCGACCTGAAAGAAGTAACGCTGACGCAGGCAATGAATGAAATCAAAAAGCAAACCAGATATCTTTTTATCAATCGGGATGTCGAAGATATCAATGGTCGCAAGGTAAGTATCAATGTTTCGAACGAATTAATTTCCAATGCATTAAATCGAATTTTCACTCCTCTCGGCATCGACTACTACATCGACGGGAAGAGCATCATCATTTCCAAACGGCGGCAATCCGATTCCAAGCCGGTACAAGTCTCGGGCTCTGTAACCGATACGAACGGTCAGCCTGTCATCGGAGCATCCGTAATCGTGAAGGGTACGACGCTCGGTGTGAGCACGGATGCGGAAGGTATGTTCTCGCTTCAGGTACCCCCCCCCATTGCGACCGCTCAATTGGAAATCAATTATTTGGGCTACGAGCCTGTGGTGGTATCCGTGGGCAATCGCACTTCTTTCGATATTACGCTCGAAGAGTCCGCAGCCGAAATCGAATCGGTCGTGGTCACTGCTCTTGGTATTAAGCGTGAGGAAAAAGCGCTGAGTTATAATGTGCAACAGGTCGATGCTTCGGATATTACGACGGTCAAGGACGCCAATTTCATCAATTCATTGGCGGGAAAGGTCGCCGGCGTCACGATCAATGCCTCGTCGTCGGGTATCGGAGGAGCTTCGAAAGTCGTGCTTCGCGGCAACAAATCCATCTCGCAGTCCTCGAACGCCCTGTATGTCATCGACGGTATTCCGATGTACAACTTCGGCGGAGGCGGAGGCACGGAATTCGATTCGAAAGGTGCTACGGAATCCATCGCGGACATCAACCCCGAAGATATCGAATCCATCTCGGTGCTGACGGGTGCGGCCGCAGCGGCTCTTTACGGTTCGAATGCGGCGAACGGCGCCGTGATGATTACCACGAAAAAGGGACAGGCCGGAGCTTTGAAAGTGACGCTTTCGAGCAATACGGAGTTTCTGTCTCCGTTTATCCTTCCGGAGTTCCAGAATCGCTACGGTACCGGTTTGAACGGAGTCGGCAGCGGTTCGGCCGTATATAGCTGGGGACAGAAGCTCACCCCGGCGGCCCGCTATGGCTATACCCCGGAAGATTTTCTCGAAACGGGCCATGTCTATACGAATGCCGTGACGATATCGGGCGGTACGGACAAGAACCAAACCTACTTTTCCGCCGCGTCGGTCAATTCGGACGGCATCATCCCTAACAACGAGTACGACCGTTACAATTTCACGTTTCGCAATACCTCGTATTTTCTGAAAGACAAACTGCGTCTCGACGCTTCGGCCAGCTATATCTACCAGCAGGATCAGAACATGACCAATCAGGGAGTCTATTCGAACCCGCTGGTTCCGGCCTACCTCTTCCCGCGGGGTACTAATTTCGACGCATACCGGGTTTTCGAACGTTATAATCCGGCTTCGAAGCTGATGGAGCAATTCTGGTCGGACGATTTGGAAGGCGGAGACCTTAGAATGCAGAACCCTTACTGGATTGCCTATCGGAATCTGCGCAATACGGACAAGAAGCGTTATATGCTCTCCTTCTCGGCGGCTTACGACATTCTGCCGTGGCTGAATGTTACGGGGCGGGTCCGCATCGACAATGCCAATTCGCTCTATACGCAGAAACTCTACGCTTCGTCCAATACGACGATTACCGACGGCGGTAAGAACGGCCACTATACCGAACAACGGGAATACGATACGCAGACCTATGCCGACGTGATGGTCAATATCAACAAGACGTTCGGCGACGACTGGTCTTTGCAGGCCAACGTCGGAGCTTCCATCAACAATATCAAAACCGACATGCTGAGCTACCGGGGCCCGATCCAGGAAAACGGACTGCCGAACGTGTTCAATGTCTTCGACTTGGACGATGCGAAAAAACGTGCCGAGAAATCGGGATGGCAGGAGCAGACGCAATCCATCTTCGCCTCGGTCGAAGTGGGCTGGAAACAGATGCTCTATCTGACCGTTACGGGACGTAACGACTGGGCCTCGCAGCTTGCCAACTCACCGCAATCGTCGTTCTTCTATCCATCGGTGGGTCTTTCGTGGGTTCCGACCTCACTTTGGGATATGGGTAATGCACTGAGCTACCTGAAGATTCGCGGTTCGATCGCCTCGGTGGGTATGCCCTTCCCGCGCCACCTGACAGTTCCGACTTACGAGTACGATGCGACGAACAAGGTCTGGGCCGCCAAGACGCACTATCCGATCGGCGACCTTTATCCCGAACGCACCCGCACTTACGAGTTGGGTCTTGACGCGCGTCTGTGGAAGCACTTCAGCCTATCGGCTTCGTGGTATTGGGCCGATACCTACAACCAGACGTTCGACCCGCAGATCTCCGTGTCGTCGGGCTACTCGACGATCTACCTGCAAACGGGTCACGTCCGAAATACGGGTGTCGAAGCATCGCTCGGCTATCAAAACCAATGGCGTGATTTCGGCTGGTCTACGAACTTTACCTTCTCGTGGAACAAGAATGAAATTGTTGAACTTGTACACAACTATAAACATCCTGAAACAGGGGAATATATTACCAAAGAACGTTTGGAAATCAAGGGCCTCGGCAAGGCGAAATATATTCTCAAACCGGGCGGTACGTTGGGAGATCTTTACACCAATTCCGACCTCGTGTATAACGAAGACGGCTATATCGAGGTGGACAAGAACGGAAATGTAGCTGTCAAGGACGACTATCTGGACGACATTTACCTCGGTTCCGTATTCCCGAAGTACAATCTTGCCTGGCGCAACGATTTCAATTACAAGGGAATCAACCTCGGTGTCCTGCTTACGGCCCGCATCGGCGGCATCTGTTACTCCGCTACGCAGGCGAACATGGACCTTTACGGTGTTTCGGAGGCTTCGGCAGCGGCCCGCGATGCCGGAGGCGTGCTGATTAACGGCCGGGACATGATCGATGCGCAAAAGTGGTATCAGGTCATCGGTTCCCAGTCCGGTTTGCCGCAATATTACACCTATTCTGCGACGAACGTCCGTTTGCAGGAGTTGTCTTTGGGATATACGCTTCCGACGAAGTGGTTCCGCGACAAGATGCGCATGACCGTCTCGTTCGTGGGCCGCAACCTGTGGATGATTTACTGCAAGGCGCCTTTCGACCCTGAAGCCGTGGCCTCGACAGGTCTGAATTATCAGGGTATCGACTATTTTATGATGCCTTCGATGCGCAATCTGGGCTTTAACGTGAAATTCCAATTCTAAAGAACAGCAAGACCATGAATAAGATGAACAACAAGATGCAGCTATTGCTGCTTTCGGTAATGCTGCTCGGCATGGCTGCCTGTACGGGGGATTTCGAGGATATAAACCGCAATCCCAACGAAGTGACTGACGACCAGTTGCAGGCGAACAATTATAAGGTAGGAACGAACATCAAAACCTTGCAGGGTCTCGTCGTTCCGACGGAAGAGCACCGCTTCCAGTTTGTCGAAAGTATCGTCGGTTGTCCGTATGCCGGTTACAACGGTAAGACGGTGGACACGTGGCAGGCGACGTTCGAAAATTACAATCCTTCGGCCGACTGGCGGAAAGTTCCCTTCGTGGATATGATTTCCGACACCTATCCGGCATATCGTGCGATAATCAACGGTACGGATGACGCCGTAGCGCAAGCCCTGGCTAAGTTATTCCGCATAGCCATTATGCACCGTGTGACGGACAGCTACGGCCCGATTCCTTATACGCAAATCATGGAAAACAAGACCGAATCGTTGGAAGTGGCTTACGACACGCAGGAGCAGGTCTATACGCAGATGTTTGCGGAGATGGATGAAGTAATCGCTGCGTTCAAGGACAACTTGACGCTCCCTTCCGATGCTTTTTCTCGGTACGATGCCGTGTACTACGGAAATGTCTCTCAATGGTTGAAGTTCGCCAATTCGCTCAAACTCCGCATGGCGATGCGCCTGTCGTATGTAGACGAGGCTACGGCCAAGTCGAAAGCTGCGGAAGCGATTGCCGAAGGAGTGATCGAGGCCAATGCGGATAATGCCTCCATGCACACGACGGACAACCGCACGACATTGATTTACAACGACTGGGGCGACCACCGCATCGGAGCCGATATCATCAATTATATGAACGGCTATAACGACCCCCGACGCGAAAAGATGTTCACGACGGTTAAACTGGTCGAAGATGGTCAGGAGGTGCAAGGTTACGCCGGCATCCGTATCGGCATCAATGTCACGAGCAAATCGACCGCTATTTCGTCGTATTCGAACATGCTGGTGACCAGTACCGACCCTTATCTGTGGATGAATGCCGCCGAAGTGACATTCCTTCGGGCTGAATACGAACTGCGCTGGGGCTCTCCGGAAACGGCGAAGTCGCTCTATGAGCAGGCTATCCGCCTTTCGTTCGAGGAGCGGGGCGTCTCCGGTGCAGATACCTATGTAGCCGATGCTACGAGCCGACCGGCCGTCTATAAAGACCCTCTGAACCAGCACTCCGTCGGCACTCCTCAAAGTGCGATTACGATTGCGTGGGAGACGGGCACGGGCGAGGATGTGAAAGAACGTAACCTCGAACGTATCATCACGCAGAAATGGATCGCTATTTTCCCGTTGGGAACGGAGGCGTGGACGGAACACCGCAGAACGGGTTATCCGCGTCTGCTTCCCGTGGTGGTGAACAACAGCGGCGGAGCCGTAGATTCGGAAAAGGGAGCACGCCGACTGCCGTATCCGGTGGAAGAGTACACGGAGAATCCCGTCAATTTACAGGATGCTGTTTCGAAACTCAATTCGGAAGCCTTCGAAGGTTCGGGTGACAACATGGGTACCCGGGTTTGGTGGGATCGTCGCAACTTAAATGAATAAAATAAATATGAAACGTATAAATATCATCGGATTACTCGGTTGCTGTCTATTGACGTTCTCTGCCGGACTCATGTCGTGCAGCGACTGGACGGATGTGGAGCCGGTCGACCAGAACGTCGAACGGCCCCAGGAGCAGGACCCCGCTTTGTGGGCCCGATATACGGCGGCACTGCGGGAATACAAACAAAGCGAGCATTTTCTGATTTATGCCCGCCTGCACAATTCACCCGAACCGGCGACCAGTGAAAAGGATTTCATGCGTTGTCTTCCGGACTCGCTCGACTTCGTATCGCTCACCAATGCCGACAACTTTTCGAGGTATGATGCGGAAGATATGTCCGTCATGCGGGAAAAAGGAATAAAGGTTCTTTATCAGGTGGATTATGCCGCTCGTTCCGAAGAACTATCGGATGCAACAAAACTCGGAGCCTATCTCGATCGGGTTATAGCATCCGTAGCAGCCAACGGACTGGACGGTTATTCGTTCACGGGTATTCCCAATGCGTCCGTTCCGGCACGTGCCGAAGCCGCAGCCCTCATCGTATCGAAGCTGTCGGCGGCGAAAACCGACAGTCAGGTTCTCGTCTTCGAAGGGAATCCGCTGTTCGTTGCAGACGCGGACCGGGCGAAAGTGGATTATTTCGTGCTCGATACGGAAACGACGACCAACGCAACCGAGTTGAAGTTGCAGGTACGAAATGCCACCGAGTATGCCGCCGTCCCGGCGGAGAAGCTGCTCCTCGCAGCGGCCGCCAGCGCTCCGCTCAACGATGAGGAGGGCGTAGAACACGTAGCCATTACGGAGATGGCTGGCCGTGTGGTATCGCTCGGCCCGCTATGCGGACTGGCCGCATATGACATCGACAATGATTATTACGATTTGGACATGAATTACAAGGTCATCCGCAATGCTATTCAGACATTGAATCCCTCTAAATAAGTGAGCCATGAAAATAATGAAACAATATTCGATATTGGCCTGTATTGCGATACTCGCAGTCCAGACGGCTTGTACGAATTACGACGCCGATGACCACAAATTCGGCAATGTAGTCTATTTCGACATAGCCGAAACGACGGACGTACAGACTGCAACGATTAAAAACACCCTCGACGAACTGGACAGGACTTTTTCCGCGACGCTGGCATATCCCTCGGAGCAGGACGTAACGGTGTCCGTTTCGGTGGATCCGGGGCTCGTTGCACGGTACAATGCCCGCTTCGGTACGTCGTGGTCGATGTTGGACGAGAAATATTACGCCCTTTCGACTGAGAGCATTACGATTCCGGCGGGCAAAACGACCTCCGAAACGATATCCCTGCATTTGCAGGAATTGCTGGGGGAAGGCGAGGAACAGACCGGAGCTCTGCCTCTCGATGAAACGTATCTGTTGCCCGTAACGATTTCGCAGGCTTCGATTCCCGTTTTGGGAAGCTCCTCGACCATCTATTACCTGGTCAAGCGGTCGTCGAATATCACGACGGCGGCTCAGCTTACGAACAACTGGATTAACTTCCCGACACTCGACACGTACAGCGATCAGAGTATGGCTTTCAACAACCTGACGGCCGTAACCTACGAGGCTTTGATTTACATCGACGAGTTCGCCACTTCGACGGTAACTTCCGACGGCAATACCAATGCAGTGAACATTTCGTCCGTCATGGGTGTCGAAGGATACCTCCTGCTGCGTATCGGCGACACGAATTTCGAGCGCCAGCAGTTGCAGTTCGACGGCTCGGGAAGCGGTTCGTCTTTCGGTAAGTTCCCCGAGAGAGATGCCTCTAAGGCCCTGAGTGCAGGACAGTGGTATCATGTTGCGGCCACTTACGACCAGGCTACGCGGAAAGTTTGCATTTATGTCAACGGCGAATTGCAGAGCGAGGGTAAGGATATGGGTATTTCGTCGATGAGCGAGGACACCCGAATCAACCTGGCGATGCGGGCCCTGTACGATTTCTACCTGAAAAATCCGACTGATGAGAACGAGCAGAAATACGGCGGATGGGCCGATGCCCGGCAGTTCTTCATCAGCTACTCCTACGACGATTACCGGCCTTTGAACGGTAAAATATGCGAAGCACGTGTCTGGTCGGTAGCCCGCACGCAGGAGCAAATCTGGGAAAACATGTATGAAATCGCCGACCCCGAAAGCGATCCGACGCTGTTGGGATATTGGAAATTCAACGAAGGCTCGGGCAATACGATTAAGGATTACTCGCAATATCATAATGACGGCGAGGCTGCGAAGGACATCGTTTGGCCCGACGGTATCGAGATTCCGAAAATTAATGAAACGGAGGAATGAATATGAGACGACTGATAAATATTAAAAATGGAGTAGTGACGCTTCTTTCCGCAGCGGTCATCGCGGGCCTTGCGGCCTGTGAGGCCGACCCCGTGGAAACCACACGCGGCAATCTGCCCGACGATGAGTCGCTGGAGAATACGAACGTATTGATTCGCAGTCAGTATTCATCGGTGGAGCGTGCTGTCGTTCGTTTGACGGAAGGTACGGGAACGACCTTCGACCCGATTTACTGCCAACTGACCCGCCCTGCCGAGAAAACGGTAACAGTCAAAGCGGTATCGGACGAATCGAAAGTCGCGGAATACAACTCTACATACGGCACGGAATTCCTGACGATGCCCGCCTCCAATGTGGAAATCGCCGATAACGGACAGTTTTCGATTCCGGCGGGAAACAAGACGTCCGAAAAAATCAAGGTGACGTTCAAAGCCGACGGACTGACTGCCGGGAATTATCTGGCGCCTATCAGCATTTCGTCGGAAGAGGTCGCACCGTCCGAGAACGGCGGCACGCTTTTCTACGCTGTCAAGGTTCGGGGACTCGAAGTCGGCGATTACGAGTTGGATACCGAAAATACGACGATATTCTATGTCAATACATCCGACTATTCGCCGTTGTTGGCCGATGTATGGGTTATTTCGAAAGAAGACCTGATGTCTCCGGATATGCCTACCGTATGGCAGAAGACGTATGGAAATATCGTCAATCTGCGCACCGTACAAATCGGATACGACGAAACTACAGGCCGGGCACGGTTGATTCTGAATTCCGATATCAGCTATGTGCTGGAACATGCCGATTTGCATATCCGGCCTTTGCAGGACAAGGGACGCAAAGTCTGCCTCTCTTTGGAGGGCAACGGCTCGGGCTTCGGGTTCTGCAACCTTACGGACGCCCAAATCGAGGATTTCGTCGCCCAGGTCAAGGCTTGTCTGGATTTATACGAACTGGATGGCGTGAACCTGTTCGACCGGAATGCAGGTTACGGACAGGTCGAAGGTATGCCGGCCATGAATACGACCTCTTATCCCAAACTCATCAAGGCCATGCGCGAAGCGATGCCCGACAAGATGCTGACGCTGGCGGACTACGAGGAACCCACCGAATATTTCTGGGACACCGAGGCGACCGGAGGCATCGAGGTCGGGAAATACCTCGACTACGCATGGTCGGGATACATGAGCGAAAACGAGGATGTGCAGATTCTCGACCCGTGGGGAGTGATAGACCAGAACGAAGGTGAAATGAACGGTATGATGTTCCCCGTGAATAATCATCCGAGGAAACCGATTGCCGGACTGGAGCAGTCGCAATACGGAGCGTTCGCCGTACCCTTTTATTCCGTATCCAGCTCATTCAGTACGGATATGATTGGTTTGATGAATGTCTGGGTATGGAGGATGTTGGGCTGGAGCACCAACAATATGCTTATGTTCGGCGACCTTATTACGAACATTCAGGGTGAATACGAAGGACAATGGAATGCTATGATTAGTGCTGCGTTAATGGTCTATGAACCCGACGGAATGGATGGTACATATACGTATGGAGTATATATTTCTCATAACCCGAATGGAAATGTATTTGACCCCAATACTCCAACTTTGTATTATGGCGACTATGCGAAAGACTGGTAATAACGGACTTACATCACAAATATCACAATCTAATCACAATCTAATTCAACCTTAATTTAACTTTAAGTACTATGAAAAAGCAATTGTTAACATTGGCGACGACCCTGTTCGTTGCAGGTGCCATGTTTACCTCGTGTGCTACCGACCCGGAAGAGGTTCCGGTTCAGCCCGATGAAACTCAGATTACGACCCGGGCATTCGGCGACAAGTCTCCGATTGTATCGGTTTACGTGGAGATCAATGACAACGACCCGCGTATCGTCACCTCTTACAAAGACGGCGACGGCAAGGCGTTCATCGACCTCGTACATCTCTTCGCCTCGAACATCCACAAGGATGCCGACGGATATCCCAACATCTACTTCAACGACAAGATGGCTCCGATGTTCGCCGACTTCCACACCTACCTCGATCCTATCAAGGCCAACGGCACGAAGGTGCTGCTCACCGTGCTGGGTGACTGGCAAGGTATCGGCGTAGCCAATCTGGATGCGGATCAGGCGAACGCATTCGCCGATATTCTGGTGTATATCGTCGACACCTACGGTCTCGACGGCATCAGTTTCGACGATGAATACGCTGACTACTCCTCGCTCAAATCCGGTTCGTTCTCGCACGTCATTAAGGCGCTCCATGCGAAACTCGATGCCAAGTTCGGCGCAGGGGCCAAGCTCATCACCGTATTCCAGTGGGGCAACTACGGCCAGATCGATGCCGAGGCCGGTGCGATGATCGACTATGCAGACCACGGCTCTTTCGGTGCGAATATATTCCAGTCTTCGAGCTACATCAGCGGCATGACGAACGACCGCTGGATGCCGCAGGCTATTCAGTTGGGGCAGTCGTATAGTGCAATCTTCTTAAATCAAATTAGAAATCGCTCTTCTCAGGCTGCCAGTGGTAATTACGGCGGTATTATGATGTTCAATATGCGTCGTGCCAGCGATGTCAACCCGCTGCCGGTATTCCAGAAGATTGCAAACGGTGCTTTCGGCGGAACGGTAACGTATGACGGTTCGGACTACACGCGCAGTTGGACTCCTGATCCCAATGGTTATACGATTTCGAGAACCGATGTTCCCGCATATCAGCCGGTTTATACAGGTAACTGATCTTTTCAAAGTGATGTAAGTTCGTATCAGGAGAAACGTTAGGTGGCGTACTCCGGCCCGTGCATCGACTGAAAGGACGATGCACGGGTTTTTCTTTATGATTAAACGACTTTTTATCTATCCATCACTTTCGACAAGGGCGGGAATATGGCCCGAGAATCTTGATATCGAGGAAATGTGCATTCCCGAATGAATCGGAATATACGACATGACAGACCGATTTTGTGCATACTTATACGACTTAAACTCGATTGACCATCTATGTCGAAAAGTTCTATCAGGAAACTTGAAAAAAGTGACTTCATCGTATTGTTATGCACTTCGACCGACAAAAAGTTGACCTCTACGGAGTGCGAGCGGCTGCATGCGGCATACGAACGTTTCATCGACCGGATTCAACGTATCTCGAAACAGGAAAATCAATCGAAACTGGACTCACTGCATACGCTTGCGCGTATTCGGGAAAGAATCGCCCGTTTGCTCGAACAATGCGATAACAAACATTCCATCCAATATTCCCTGTTGAAATCGGCCCTGGCATTGATAGGCTTCGAAAAGAAGATGATTTATCTGCAATTAAAATATCCGGGCATCAGGGACGTGCAGTCTCCGCATCATCGCTCGGTGCTCAAAATCTCGAAAAAATATACGAATTCGGATTTGATGGAAATCATAGCCTCGCTGTCTGCCGTCGAATTCTTCTGTCTGTACGACGATTCTCCGGCCTCGTTCATGCAAATCACCCGGGAATTTGAATTGCTTTGCAATACCCGAATCAAAAATCCCGACAACTGCCGCTGGGCCGTTCTGAACCGCAAGAACAGGCTCACGCATTTCCTCGACATCCTGCGAAATACGCTCGTCGAACTGAGCCGGAAATGACCTTTACCGGCCATACACGGCCATAACGGGACATTCCGGAGGCAAACGTTCGCTTCTATTCTATCTTGCTGCTTCAAATTCAAACTCATGCAACAAGAAGACGATTTGCGGGCGCTCGAAAATATCGTACAGTTCGCCCGCACCCTCGGCGTATTTTTCCTCCTCTTTCATGTTTACTGGTTCTGCTACGGATGGTTCGACGACTGCGGACTGACGTGGACGGCTTTCGACCGTATTCTACGGAACCTCCAGCAGACGACACTGCTGTTCTCCTATCCGGTAACGACCAAGCTCTGTGCACTACTGTTTCTCATCCTGGGCTGCTACGGCACGAAAAGCGTTCGCAACGGCAAAGTCGGCAGACGGCATATCGTCGCTGCTGTCTGCCTCGGGCTCCCGTTGTATTTCCTGAACGGCCCGTTGCTGGAGCTGCACGCCGCAACTGACCTCCAGGCATGGAGTTACATTGCGACCCTTGCGGCCGGATACCTTTGTCTGCTATCTGCCGGCGTGTGGCTGCGGCGCCTGATGAAACAGAAACTCATGGACGACCCTTTCAACGATGAAAACGAAAGTTTCCTTCAGGAAGAGCGATACCTTGCCAACGAATATTCGGTGAACCTCCCGACCCGCTATGTTTACAGGGGACGGCGGCGTGAGGGATGGATCAACGTCATCAACCCGTTTCGTGCGACGCTCATTCTCGGAACGCCCGGTTCGGGCAAGAGTTACGCCGTGCTGAACAACTACATCCGACAGCATATCGAGAAAGGATTCTCGATGCTCGTCTATGACTACAAGTTCGACGACCTGACACGCATCGCCTACAACCACCTTATCAGGCATCTGGACAAATACGAGGTCAAGCCGAAATTCTGCGTCATCAACTTCGACGACCCCCGCCGCTCGAACCGCTGCAATCCCATCGACGCACGCTTCATGGACGACATCTCGGACGCCTACGAAAGCGCCTACGTGACGCTCCTGAACCTCAATAAAACATGGGTCGATAAAGTCGGCGATTTTTTCACCGACTCGGCCGTCATCCTCCTGGCCGCGATTATCTGGTATATGAAAATCTACGACGGCGGCCGCTACTGCACCTTCCCGCATGCCATCGAATTTCTGTGCCAGCCTCTCGAAAAGATTTTCCCGATTCTCACTTCCTACCCAGAGTTGGAAAACTACCTTTCGCCCTTTGTCGATGCATGGAAAAACAACGCGCAAGACCAGCTTCAGGGGCAGGTGGCATCGGTGAAGATTCCCCTTTCTCGCATGATTTCCCCGCAGCTTTACTGGGTGCTTACCGGCGACGACTTCACCCTCGACATCAATAACCCGCAGGAGCCGAAAATCCTCTGCATGGGCAACAACCCCGACCGGCAGAGCATCTACGGTGCGGCGCTGGGACTGTACAATTCGCGTCTAATACGGCTCATCAACAAGAAAGGGAAACTCAAATCGTCGCTTGTCATTGACGAACTGCCGACGATCTACATGCGGGGGCTGGACAACCTTATCGCCACGGCACGCTCGAACAAAGTATCGGTCTGTCTGGGTTTTCAGGACTTCTCGCAGCTCGAACGCGACTACGGCGAAAAGGAGGCGAAGGTCATCATCAATACCGTGGGTAACATCTTCTCGGGTCAGGTCGTGGGCGATACGGCCCGGACGCTCTCGGAGCGCTTCGGAAAAATCGTCCAACTGCGCGAATCGCACTCCGTATCGAACGATAACGTCACGACTTCGACCAATACGCAACTCGAGTCGCTGATTCCGGCTTCGAAAATCGCCACGCTGACGCAAGGAATGTTCGTCGGAGCCGTGGCTGACAATATTGACCAGCCCATCCGGCAGAAGATCTTCCACGCCGAAATCGTCGTCGACAACGAAAAAATCAAGGCCGAGACCGCCGAGTACGTACCCATTCCCGAAATATCGTCCTTCACAGGCGAAGACGGCAAAGACTATATGGAGGAAATTATCCGGGAGAATTACTACCGGGTCAAGGCCGAAGTTGCGACGATTGTGGAAAAAGAGATTTTCAGAATGGAACGGGACCCTCGCTTGGTTGAGCTTCTGCCGAAGAAAAAATAATCCCTCGAGCCTCTTACCGGCCATACGCGGCCATAGGAGGACATTTCGAACAACCGCTGAATCGGCCTTCTATCTTCGCGGCATAAACCTTTGTTTCACTAAAAAACATTCGCATTATGTCTGAAGAGAATCAGAATCAGCCGAACAATCAGGCTCCCGAGCAGGCCGACCCCGACTACCGGGAGACACTGTTGCTCTACAACGAAAAGAACGGCGCCGTGGAGGCCGTCTCCGAGCTCCGGCAGCAGAACAACCACTACAAGGTCACGACAACGCAGCCGCTCTCGGCCAACAAACCTGCGTTCTACCACCTGAAGGACTACAACGCTGCGGCCGCTTTCATCAAGGGTTTCAAATCCGTGGAGAGCAACCGTCCGTATCAGTTCCTGAAGGTTCCGGCGGACAGGGCCAGCGATGTGACGCAGCGTCTTCTGCGCCTTGCCGGCAATCCGAAGGATCCGGAAGGTCTCAAGGCGCTGCACGACCATGCCGTGAGCTCCTACCAGCTCGAAAGGGTCAAATTCAACCCGGGCGACCTGCGGCTTCAGGAGCTCGGGGAGATGGGCATCGTCGTTACGCCGAAAGAACTGGAGGCCATGAAACACGGCATTCCGACGACGGAGTTGCACGATGTGCGGCTTAAAATCGGAGATATTCCCATCGCCGGACAGTTCGCCCTGAATCCCTACCGGGATTCGAACGGCGAGGTGCAGGTCGGATTGCAGAGCACGCTGCCGCGTCCGGAGTTCGAGCGCGAAGAGTACAGGATGATGTTCTCCACGAGCGAAAAGGAACAGCTGCTCGCCGGAAAGACGCCCGACCGGCTGTATGAACTTCCCAATCCGCATACGGGAGAGAAGGAGTGGTGCTTCGCCGCACTAAATCCCGCGACGAACCGTCTGGTAACAATCCCGAAAAAGGATGTTCCCGAAATCCGTTATTTCAATGGCGTACGGCTGAACGATACGCAGCAGAACGAGCTGGCGCTGGGCGGCCGGGTCCATGTCGAAGGATGCGCCATCCGCAACAGCGATGTCACCTATTCGGGAAAGGTCGGCTACGACGTTCTCTCGAACGAATACAAGATGACCGACTACAAATTCAGCCGTCCCTATATCTCTCCTCAAATAGACCGTCAGCTCGACGACCGCCAGCGCGCGGCCCTGCTGAGCCCCGAGGGTCTGGACTGCTCGAAGGAGAAGGAGCATCCCATCCTGGGCAAGAACGGCAAGACGCTGAACTGCATTCTGCGTATCGACCCTCGTTCAAATGGCGTAGTTTATGATTTCTCGCAGCAGCGCCGCCAGGAACAGCAGGAACAACAGCGGCAGCAGCAGGAGCCGCAAGAGACCCAAACTGCGGAGCAAAGCCAAGGGGCGGACCAGGGGCAAGGTCAGGGACGCGGCCGCAAACGCTAATCGGGCCTTGCGATGGAAACACCCGATGAAAAGTGGTTCCGGGAGCGTCTGCGGCGTTTCCTCGAAGTGCGTCACCCTCCGCGTCAGTCTCATATTTCGATGATCGAACGGCGCAGCCGTGCGGCTTTCGAGGTCTATACCCGGCATCTCGAAGAGGGAACCGATGCGGCCGTGCGGGCTGCCGACAAGGTGCTGTTCCGGGGTCTGCTCTTCTCGAAATACGATACCGTCCATCTGATTCTCACGACGGATTTTCCCGCCGTTCCCGAGAATCAGCGGCAGGAGGTCGCATTGAAGCTCACGCGCATCTGCGCACCGATTTTTCGGGGTTACGCCCTCGGCGACGACTTCGCCGAACGTCCGGAGTTCCGGCAGCTCAGAGACGAGCTCCGCACCGGTATCCGCCGGTGGATCGACGAGAACGGCGTGCCGGGATACCGGAGTCCGGCCCGACACGAGAAAGCGCCTCCGCCTTATTCCGAACGTCCGAAATACCGCAGACGCAGCAAGCGCAAGTAAAATCTTTCATTCACAACTTAATCATTCAAACGATGAAAAACCGGTTTTTTATTGCGGCCGCAACGGTCGCAGCCCTGTTCGCCTCGTGCGACAAGAACGACACCCCGATGAACCCCGCACAGCCCGGCATGCCGGACGGTGCCGCGGTGACAATCACACTCACCGATGCTCCGGGCGATGAGACCCGCGCTTTCTTCGACACGACGGCTGCGGCCGAGACGTGGGAGAAAAGCCTCTCGTCGCTCTCGGTCTTCGCCTTCGACAACGGCGGCAAGCTCATCGTGCGCCGCGACTTCACCTCATCGGAACTCTCCGCGAAGTCCGCGACCTTCGCCCTTCCGAAATCCGCCACCGGAACGGAGTGTTCGTTCTACGCCGTGGCGAACTTCGATGCCTCGGCGGCCGCGACCCGCTCCGCACTGACGTCCATGCTGGAGAAATCCCCCGCAGACTACAACGGCACTTTCGCCGAGGTCTCGACCCGAGCCAACCGTTCGGGAGGATTCGTCATGTCGGGTTCGACATCGAAGACCGTCGGAGCCGTGAACACCACGACACAGGTGGGCATCACGCTCAAGCGCACTGTGGCCAAAGTGGCCCTTCAGACGACCATCGACCCGGCCTTCGCCGAGAAATATCCGGGCTCGATCTCCATCAACTCCGTGAAACTCTCACGGGCCGCGTCGCAGTCGCTTCTTTTCGCCGGCACGCCCTCACCCGGAGCGATGTCCTATACACATACCCAGACGCCCGGTGCGGCCTCGGGGAAGTACAATTCGCTGTTCTACGTCTACGAGACCGGGAAGCTCGATGCCGGCGAGCGGGTGCTGCTGGAAATCGATGCCACCTACGACAGCGACGGAAGCAGCTCCACGACCGACGACCGCTCGGAGGTGACCTATTCGACCGAAGTGACGGGCAAGGCCGCCGGCGAGATTCTCCGTAACGGCTACTACCGCATCGCCGCCAACATCACGGGCCTCGTAGGGCAGGAGTGTTCCGTTTCGATAACCGTCGCCGACTGGGAGACACCCGTAACGCAGTCCGTCGACCTGGGTGCATAGCCCGAATCATTCACCGGCTTCCGTCCGTGCGGGGCGGAAGCCTTTTTCTTTTCCGACCATGACAAAGAAAATATATTTCGTATGGGCCGCAGCCATCTGCCTGTTGTGCGGTTGCAGCCGAAATACCATCGACGATAGTGTCGGGCTGCGTCGTATGACGGTGGAAATTCCCGTGCAACCGGACCCGATGACGGTCTCGACCCGCGCGGCGGACGACGAGGCGCTGCACGACGTGAACTGGTGGCTGAGCGATGCGAACGGCGATGTCGTCCTGCACCGTTACCAGACCGCACCGACCCTGCGCTTCGAGTGCGTTCCCGGCTCTTACCGCCTGCACGTCGCAGCCAACTTAGGCCGGGACATGGGCGCCGAGACCGACCCGGGCAGCCTCTCCGTCACTCTCGACGGGGATTCCGATGTGCTGCCGATGTCCTGTGACACTCGGATTGACATTCCCGCCTCGGCAAGCGGTGTCGTACAACTCCCCGCCGTCGAGGTCTCGCGCTGCGCGACGAAGGTCTCGTACCGCATCGCGGCCCGCCCCTCGGACATCGAGCTTCGTTTCGTGCAGCTCCTCTCCATACCGCTCTCGGTGCCGCTCTTCGCTCCCGACACCGCACCGTCTAACGCTCCGGAAGACTATACCGACGGCGATGTCGTCGCGCTCTCGGGCCGTCAGGCCGCGGGCGACCTCTATATGCTGCCCAACGGGCAGGGAACGGTACCGGAAATCGCCGACCAGCGGGACAAGAGCGCCGCGAACGCTCCGCGCTGCGCCTCGTATTTGCTGATTCGTGCTGTGCGCGGGGACAAAGTACTCTCCTACACGGTTTATTTGGGCGAGAACAACACCTCGGATTTCAACGTCCGGGCGAACCGTCACTACCGGCTCGACATCACCCTCGTGGACGACGATACGGCCGACACGCGCGTCGCGTCCTACACCGTCACGGTAGAAGACACCTTCGGAGCATTGCAGCTCGGCGGATATAATCTCTATACGGCCTCGAACAAGATAACGGTGACCATTACGAGCCGGAACGATGCGCCGAACCTCATAGGCCGCCTCGAAGTGTTGGAGGGCGATGCCTCCGCCTTCCGTTTCAGCGGCAAGACCGGCGCTTCGCACGACTTCGCGCTTTCGCAGCCCACCGTCCGCATCCCGTATCCGGTGAGCTACGCCCGGATTTTCACACAAGCGAACCATCACTTACATTACCGGGTCACCCTCCGCGACCGCTACGGGTTCTCCACGGAGTACGACTTCGAGCACACCTTCGCCAATCAGCTTCAGGTCTACGCCTCGGAAGGTGCCGCCGTCCGCTGCGACGACGCCCTGCATACGCTTCGGGAGGAGACGGGCGGCCGGGAAAGGACGACGATTCTCTGCCTCGACGAATGCCGTATGACCGTCGAACCCGAGGCCGGCAGCACCTTCGACGGCTGGTATGCCGACAGCGACTATACGCAGAAGCTCTCCTCGGAGCCGGAATACGTCTATCGGGCCGAGAGCCCGAGAGCGACTCTCTACGTACGCTGCATATCTTCGGCCACGCCGCTCGACGGCAAGGGTACGGCCAACTGCTATACCCCGACCGAGTACGAGACGTGGTATTCGTTTGACGCCACGGCCATGGGCAACGGCCGTGCGACGCCGGGCATCGCGCCGAAACGTCTTGCAGGGACTTCGGCCCGTGTCTTATGGGAAACGGGCACGACCCGCGGCGCTGTCGTGGAACAGGTCGCCTATTTGAACGGCCGTATCCTATTCCGGACGGGCACAGAGCGCGGCAACGCCCTTATCGGACTGTTCGACGCGGCCGGCAACTGCATCTGGTCGTGGCATATCTGGTCGGTAACCTACGAGCCGGCGTTCTACGAACAGGAATACGCCTCCGGCGAGACCTTCATGCGGGAGAACCTCGGAGCCGAGACCACGGCCGTGACGGATACCCGCTCGAAGGGACTGTATTATCAGTGGGGCCGCAAAGACCCCTTCCCGTTTCCGGCATCGGCCGACAGCCCGACAACCGAAGGTATCGCTGCCGTACAGTGCCTTTCGGGACATGAGTTCGAGGTGTACAGCAATACGGCCTCGGCGACGAAGTATCCGGCAAGCTATTACACGATTGCATGGGCGACGGCGCATCCTACCGTGCTTCTCGCGGCGGCGCCTAACCCTGCGGGCGGCAATCCGACCTATTTCGGGTCGTGGTGCTACCCCCTCGACAATTGTCTCTGGGGTGCAGGAGATGGTAAGAAAACCATTTACGACCCCTGTCCGCCGGGATGGAAAGTGCCGTCGCGCGAAGCGTGGGACATGGAGCATTTCTCGAAATCCTCCAATTCGCTGGATTGCGGGTGGAACATGCGTTACTCGAAGTATTACGGAATCACCTTCTATCCTTACACGGGGTATTTGGGCGGACTGAGAGGTGAATTCGCCTATAACGTAACCGATTCCCAGACCCGCATTTGGACGAATGAAGCATGGGTCGGGACTTCATCGCAGTCTTCCCGCGATAAGGCGTACTATCTCAGCATCTCCGAATCGGGACGGGCTGCATTCGCAAACGGCGGCTCCCGTGAACACGGATGCCCTGTGCGCTGCATCAAGGAATAATTCAGATTCTAACATTTCGGCCATGAAATCGAAAATCATTGTTCTATTGGCTTGTGCCATCGCGGCGACCGCTTGCACGAATACCAGTCTCTCCGATTCCGAAGCCTCGCTCGCAGAACGTCCCGTGCCGACGGAACTCTCCATTGGCACCAGGGCCTCCGTATCGGATGCTACGACGGTCCGGGACGCGAACGTCTACCTGTTCGATTCCTCCGGAAATCCGGTCTTCCACCGGTATCTGACCCAAAGCACGGCGACCGTAGAACTGTTGCCGGGCAGCTATGAAGCCGTCGTACTGGGGAACCTGCACGAAGACCTCGGTGAACGCACGCTTTCCGAGCTGCAAACCCTTCGGCTCGATGCCGAACGTCTCGACGACCCCACGGCACTCCCCCTGTACGACCGTCGGCAGGTCACGATAAGCGCCTCCTCGCGGCAGCTGTCCTTCTCCCTGCGGCGGCGGGCCGCACGCATCGACTATACCGTGCGAATCGCCGCGGAAGCCTCCGGCATCGAACTGCTCTCCGTGCAGCTTCGCAATCTGCCCCGGCACGCAGCAGCATTGCCCGACGGCCGTACGACGGATTCCTCCGACCCGGCAGACTACACCGACGGCCCACTGATCGAGGCGCAGTCCCCGCACGAACACTCCGGAACGCTCTACCTCTATCCGAACCGGCAGGGAACCGTCGCGGGAATTGTTGCGCAGGAACAGAAAGGGCCGGACAAGGCGCCCGCATGCGCGACCCATCTCCTGATTCGGGCACGGCGGGGAACGCACCTGCTGACGTACTTCGTCTATCCCGGACGCGACAACACGCAGAATTTCGACATCGACGCCAACCGTCCCTACACGCTCGACATCGCCATTCGCGGCGAGAACACCGTAGATACCCGCGTCATGGACTGTTACGCGGAGGTTGCGGAGATCCGCTACGCATGGGACGCCTACCGCGATTATGGGCTTTACCCCGGAAACAAACCCTTGAACTGGGACATCCGCATCGAGGCGGGCTCCATACAGCCGTTGCAGGTGCGCTGCGAGGTCGAGGGCGGAACGGCCGGCGGGGTTCGTATCAACGGGCAGCCCACCACGGATTACGTCATGCCGCTGTCCGGGCCCGAGCGGAACTACGTGGAGCTGACGTACGATTCGGGGCTTCTCGACGACGATAACGCCCGGCTGCGCATCCGCATCTCCGTAGAGGACCGGTACGGCGTGGCGCTGAGAACGACCGAAGAGGTGGAATACGCCAACGAAGTGGCGGCGTACTATAAGTTCTCGGGCCAAGGGCTCGGGAAAGGCTCCGTGCAGTTCGTCTCCTCCACGCGCGCCACGGCGACGGTCAACGGCGGCAGCTACACCTACCTCGGAGCATTGGTCTACCCCGGAAGCTGCACCGTCGAGGCCGTTCCCGAAGCGGGAAGCCGCTTCACCGGATGGTATTCCAATACCACCTGCCGCCCTTCGGAGAAACTCTCATCGAGCACTCGTTATACCTTCACTGTGAACAAGGCGAGCACCATGCTGTTCGCCCGGTTCGAATAACAAAACGCATTACGATGAAACCTAAATGCATCATTTCTCTCGTGCTGCTCGCTTCCCTGTGGGGCATGCCCCACAAGGCGGTAGCACAATTCTTCGCCGTGCGGGCCGATGCCCTCGCAGCCCTTACCGGAACCCTCCACCTCGGAGCCGAGGCATCGGTCGCAGACCGGTGGACCCTCGAAGCCTCCGGATACTGGAATCCCGTCCGGACATCCGACCTCTCCATGTCTTTCGGAGCCGTGCAGATAGGCCCCCGCTACTGGTTCTATGAATCCTTCGTCGGTCATTTCCTCGGGGCGCAGCTCTCCTGGGTCAGCTACGACTTCGGACGCCGCACCCGCCGCTACGACGGGCAGGCTTACGGCTTCGGACTCTCTTACGGCTATGCGTGGATGCTCTCGAAGCGGTGGAACGTCGCCCTCGAAGCCGGCATCGGGTTATTCCATACCCGTGACACGCGCCGCGACCCGACCGTCTCGGACTGGGAAGACGAATACATCTATCACACCCGTCGCTGGACGCTCCTGCCGTCGCGGCTGGAAGTATCGTTCTCATACCTCTTTTAGCGATGGAAATGCGCAAATTCATATCGGCGGGAATCGTTCTCGGAGGTTCCGTCTGGCTGTTGTTCGGATGTTCCATAACCGGGCGGCTCGAACGGCGACAGACGACGGCACGGCTGGCTCAGCTCACACGCGCCGAACGGCAGGAGCGGCAGCAGGACTATCCTCCGCAGGTCGTGAAACTCCAGCGCGACAGCAATTCGTTTTATCTGGCTCCGGTTGATACGCTCTCCAACGGCGAGCGTGTGATGGCCCTTCGGATCGAACAGGTGACAGTCGTGTCGCGGATGCGTTCCGTTCCCGAACGAAACGGGCGTGTAACGCTGGATTTCATCGTCACACTCCCGAAGCCGCTGTTGGGGAAGAGCCGCAGTGTCGTCATTACACCGGTTTTACACAAGGAAGGGGAGGAGGAACGGCTCGAAGACCTCGTGATTCGGGGCGGACGCTTCTCGCTCCTGCAAGAGCGCGACTACTGGCAATACGAGAAGTATCGCTGGGTCTACGACCCGGACAGTGTAGAGGCCGAGCGGATGTTCAACCGCCTGGTGAAGTTTCCCTATCCCGAGGATGCCTGGCTCGATTCCGTCGTCGAACGGCGCGGGATGATGAACTATTACTATTCGCAGGAGGTGCCGACGGACGAGACATCGAAGCGAATGACCGTAACGCTTCAGGGGAAAGTCGTCGGTATCGACGACAGCGCTTATACGCTTCCCTCGTCGGATACGCTGAGTTATGTCGTATCGTCTATGCTCTCGTTCGTCGATACCGTGCCGCGATACCGAATACGGATTATCGACAAGTATGTGACCGTTACCGACCGCAGCTACATTCAGTTTATGGTCGGGCGAACCGATGTGAAAGAGGATTTGGGTGAGAACCGGGCGCAGCTCGCCAAAATCGAGAACCTCATGCGGCGTATTCTCGAACAGCAGGAGTTCTATGTCGATACGATTACCCTGACGGCCGCCTCGTCGCCCGACGGGCGGACGGCACTCAACGAAGCCATCGCCGAAGGCCGCGCACGGGCGTTGAAACGTTATCTTGCCCGTCGTTTCGGACGGCAGATCGACACGCTACTCACCCTGCGCTGGGTCGGCGAGGATTGGAACACACTCACGGACCTTGTACGTGGCAGAAAGGAGGTGAAACACCGCGATGAAATACTCGCGCTGATAGCTGCGGAGAAGAATCCCGACCGCAGGGAAGCGGAACTGCGGCGGCGCTATCCGGAGGATTTCGCATGGATAAAGGCGAATCTCTATCCCTATCTGCGGGCCGTGAATTTCCGCTACGACTTGCGGCGGAGAGGGATGGTAAAGGATACGATTCACACCACAGAGTTGGATACGACTTATGCCCGCGGCGTAGAATTGTTGCAGAAACGCAAGTACGCCGAAGCGTTGTATATCCTAAACGAATACAACGACCGCAATACCATTGTGGCGCATCTGTCGATGGGGCACGACGAGCGGGCGCTGGAGCTGCTCGACGCGATGCCGAAGGATGCCGTGACCGAGTATCTGAAAGCCATCGCCTGTTCGAGGCTGGGACGCAAGGACGAGGGCCGGAAGCATTTCCTCGAAGCGTGCCGCCTCGATGAGCGCATGGAGTACCGGGCCAACCTCGACCCCGAAATTACAGAACTGTTAAAATGAAAACTATGAAACGTGATAAGATAGGAACGGTGATTTTTTATTGCCTGCTCGCAATACTCGGGGGCGTACTTATCGTCTCGTTATTTGTCGGGTGCCATGTCTATACCGACGAAGAGGTAGAACTGATTCGATGTCCGCAAATGCAGGATACTGTCCTGATTCCCGACTGGGAGCAGGTTGAATAGATACGAGCGGCGGAGATCTCCAGTCTCCGCCGCTCGTTCAGTTTTCTCGTGGTACGAGAGGCCGGCAGTAGGATTTGTTTACGACCCGGTCCCGCATCGTTTGCATATTATTGAAATTGCGGGATATGTTTTGGATTATTTCGATATAGTTGTCGCTGCCGTCCTCTCTCAGATAATAGTAAGGTTTGATGGAAACGCAGTTTCGGTGTTCGAAAAGCGTATTGAGCAACGTGCGGTCGGAATTTCCGCACGAATGTCCCATAATATAAATTTGATACGGGGCCGAATCGATGAACCGCAGCAGACGCCGGTAGTTATCCGTCTCCAGATAGCGGATGGATTTGATGTTCGTCAGATAACTATTGTCGTTCAGATTGGAGATTCGTTTGTAATCCTCGTCCAGTTCGTCGCCATAGCCGAAGATGACGGGATTTTCATCGTTCTCCAGCTCGCCGTGAATATGGTTGACTTCGAAATCCGACCCTTCGGGAATATACAGGTCGGCCATCTTCGTATAATTGAAATTCAATAACAGAATCTGTTCGGGCAACAAAAAACAACTCGGAACTTCGCCTTTGTTATCGTTGACCTTTTTAAGGTGCTTCGCAATGTCCAATGAATCCGGTGCAGTTGAATCTCGGACAGACCCTTTGTATGATTCGATGTCGGAACGGTTATGGAGAAAAGACTGTCCGAACCGATACAGGAAACTGTCTATCTCTCGGTTATCTTCCGTGGACAGATATTTCAGCCGTGCGGCCAGAAATTCCTCGAACAGAACTTGTGCCCCGACGGATATGTCCCGGACATTGAACGGTTCATAGATTGTCTTCCGGATGCAATCCTTTATCAATTTCGGAGAGATCAACTCTTTTTGTATGGATTCCAGATGTTCGACAAGACACTCCTTAATCGATTCCAATTCTTCATTCAACGGAATAGGACAATCGTACTCACTGCAATCATGCGCGTGAATTTTCTTCAACCAAAGATAAAACTCATTCTCTATATCCACCCAATTTTTGGTTTCAATGGCCTTATCTATGCACTGAAAAAACGGCTTCTTTTCGATAAGAAACCTGTCGGGGCACATTTTCACTGCATCAATGACTTCTTTAGGTGTAATCTTTGTTCCGGTCTGTATATCCATAGTAGGAAAAATCCAATACCACGGTTGTTGTTCTCCCTTCTGAGAAATCGAGCACAGATTATCCGTCAATTTATTGCCCAAATAAGTTCCTTGCAGTCGTTCTCCCCATTGCTCCCAATAGTGATTTATAAAATCCATATAACTCGTCGCTAACCCGTGCGCCAGGTCGAAGCCATTTCCAATTAGTATGATTCTATTCATCATATTGTCTGCCGTCATTTAGAGCAATCCATAACAAATTTAGCCATTTATTTCGGCACGGGCAAATTCACAGCGAATTTTCCTTCGCCCACCCGTCCAGCAAGATAGCCGCTGCGGACGACACGCCAAGACCGCGAGGGTCTTGTCTTCGGTCGTCCCGCAACGGCTATCGGACTTTTGCTGTCCGGGCGTTCCGGACTGCTTAAATATCATCTTCCATGAAACTGCTCACAAACGAAATCGTCTCGAAATTCGAGACTCATCCCATCGGCTCGCAGGACGGGAAAGGGCTGGAGGCCGAAGTCCTCGTCAAATATTTCAATCCCTGCGGTGCCGGGACATGGCTCATCACCGAAGCCGAACGCGACGGCGACGACTGGCGTCTTTTCGGCTATTGCCACATCTTCGAATGGGAGTGGGGCTATCTGATGCTCTCCGAGCTGGAATCCCTACGCCTGCCGTTCGGAATGACCGTCGAACAGGATTTATATACCTCCGGAAAGATTGTCCGGGATTTTCTGGCAGATTACGAATAATTCAATTCCTCAAAGTATTTCAGTTATGACCCGATATAAAGACAAAGCCCTCCGGCTCCAAAAGGAACTGAAGGAGGCACTTGATGACGAACGCTACAGGAATCTGTCGTTCGTCGCTGCCGGGAATCTCTCACGGGGCGCTAAAAGCTATCTGAACCGGCACACGGAGAAAATCTGCCGGCTGCGGCATGAGTACGACCTCTGCCTGCGCATTCAGCGGATCATAAACGGCGAGGTCTTCACGCTCGAAGATATTAATGCCTGCCGTCTGGAAATCATGCGGCAATATCCCGAATACGAACAGCCCGTAACCGCCCGGTCGGGAATTCTCTTCGCCGTGGAGGCCATTCGCAAATCTTTCGGACGGAAATACCATCTGCCGCTTTACAGGCATCCCATCCGAATAGATTTCGGAACGGCGAACGGCCGGATATACATCATTCATTCCAGCAACTTCATCGAGTACGAAACGAAGAAAGACCGAAGTCCGGAGACGTAATCCATGCTCCGGACTCCGGCGATTCCTTCATTGCAGCGCCTTTCGGAAATGGCGTTCCAGCACCTCGAGGATTGCCGACTGAGGATAGAGAAACTTCCCGCCGAGCATCGTGTAAGGGATGATGCGTTCGTCCCGATAGGTCTGCAAGGAGCGTTTCGAGATGTCGAATATCGAACGAACCTCTTCGCCCGTCAGATAGATTTCGTTGAAAATCGACGGCCGCCGCTCTTCGATAAGGCGTTCCGTCAGCCGTAGCGCCTCGGTGAGCCGTTTGCGCAAATCCCGGAAATCCTCCGTCGTGCGCGTAATCAAATCCTCCGTCATCGTCGTGCGGGAATAAGGTTATCGGCGAGAATGCGGTGAATGTCCGCCTCCCGGAAAAAAATCTTGTTCCCGATGGAGGTATAGGGAACGATGCCGGTCTGGCGGTAGTACTGCAAGGCCCGTTTGGTAATTCGCAAGGCCCGGCAGACCTCCTCCTGCGTGAGCCACCTGTCCGGTGCGGGAGATACGGACGATGAGGCCAGATGCGCGATGCGGCCACATAGGCGCATGATGAGCGACTGCAATTCCCGGTAAGCCGCAGATTCAATCATTTTGCATTCCATAAAATAATCGTTTAGGTGAGACAAGCCCGAATGAACGGGCGGAAGGCAAAATAACAGCATCTTGGAGCGAAATGTTCTCAGTGTCCTGCCTGGGCCTCGTATGGCCGGTAATTATTCTCTCAACGATGAAAAAACAACGATTTGCTGCTTTCTGTGAATTTCACTATCTTTGTATTGCAGAGTTGTTTGACAGGATGTCAACGTAATATTCGATAATCCGGAGATACGTTTCCAAATCGTTACCTCACTCGAAAGATAACGCTGTAACCTAAAAGGTTACAGCGTTATCTGAAAAAGGAGGTGCTCC